>ERZ1673698.265-NODE-265-length-88433-cov-47.860112_pt1 | contig 88433 bp, 84 predicted proteins | sample MGYA00580228_ERZ1673698 | MGnify/ENA primary metagenome ERZ1673698 (study PRJEB41218, sample SAMN15661768) | gut metagenome | host: Homo sapiens | place: Canada: London | collected 2015-08-20/2019-03-30 | study: EMG produced TPA metagenomics assembly of... | reverse complement strand
ATGATCTTCGGTTAAGATGCCTGGTGGGCTATCCACGGACTTCCGCACCTGAGCCCAATATTGTGGTTATCTTGTTAGATTCATGGAATCGCAGGGCACTTACTCCAGAATGTATGCCTCATACCTATCAGTTTGCCGAACAGAATCAATGGTTTGCCAATCATGTGAGTGGCAGCAATGGTACGCGAAGTGGTGTGTTCAGCCTCTTCTTTGGTTTGTCGTGCTATTATTGGGAGAGTTTTGAGCCGGCTCATGTCCAGCCGTTGCTCATCCGCAGACTGCAAGCTTTGGGCTACGACATTCAGACTTATCCCAGTGCTACATGGGCAGACCCTCCTTTTGGAAGAGTTATCTTTGGAGGTGTGCCCGGCATACACACCGAGACCAAGGGCAATACTGCCTTGGAGCGTGATACGAGAGTGGCCAATATGTTTATTGCCGATATGGAAGGCAGAAAGGACAAGAAAAAGCCTTTCTTCTCGTTCCTCTTCTTCGACCTACCCCATAGTTTTGAGTTGCCAGCCGACAAGAATAAACATTTCCAACCAGCATGGGCGTTTGCCGATTATACCAAGCTTAACAACGATATGGACCCAACTCCTTTCTGGAACCTGTATCGCAACACCTGCTATCAGGACGACTTGCTGTTGGGCAAGGTGTTTGAGGCTTTGAAGAAACAGGGACTTATGGATAATACCATCGTTGTGCTTACAGGCGACCATAGCCAGGAGTTCAATGAGAATCATCGCAACTACTGGGGACATAACAGCAATTTTTCAGTTCATCAGATAGGAGTGCCAATGATATGGCATGTTCCTGGACAACAGGCACATAAGTACACACATCGTACTACTCATTATGACATGGTTCCTACGTTGATGAAGGAATATCTGGGTGTGAAGAATCCTACAGACGACTATTCTATGGGGCGGCTGATGACTGATAAGACTCCGCGTCTGTGGCATGTGGTGGGAAGCAATCTGAACTATGCTTTCATTATAGGGAATGACAGTATTCTGGAGAAGACAGCCCAGGGGTCCCTCGATGTCTATGATGCCAAGATGAATCCTGTGAAAAACTATGTGTTGCCTGCCAAGCAGTTTGACAAGGCTATGAAGCAACTGAACCGCTTTTTCAAGTAATTCAATAAAAAAGGACTATGAGCATGAGTGCTCATGGTCCTTTTTATATCAATGAAATAATTTATTTTCCTTTCCATAATCCGTGCAGATTGCAATATTCACGGGCAGTCACCTCGGTGGCGTCTGTCATGAATATAGCCTCGGGTTTCTCGCCTGGTTTCAGTTCATGGCGCAACACATCGGTAGGGGTGAGTAATTCTATCCACTCGATATAGTGCTCGGGCATCATGGGATGTTCTACGCTTCCCTTCACTATTGTCTTCCAGCAAATTTCCTGCATTTTCTGCATCAAAAAGTTTGCAAAACTCGTCTATAATACAAAATAATTATGTAACTTTGTAATCGGTAGTCATATCAAATATATTTGTAACTTATTGTAAATCACCTATAAATGTACAAAATATTTGTGAGACTACCAACTTTTTTAAACTATTTCTTATTCCGAAATGGGTAAACCATATATCAAGTGTGTGGGCGGAAAAAGCCAACTTATAGCACAACTCGATGCGCTGCTTCCAGCTGACTTTTGTAATTGGGAGAATGCAACGTAATCCGAATTTTAAATGTAACGAATCCGATATAATAATAAACGTGGCAGGTAGCAACAATTTAGTCATTCTGTCAAGACTTGGATTCAACGAGCTGAAGCAATAGACATCATGGAGAGCTGGTCTGCAATACAGCAAATGCTAATGCTTGAAGACAAAAGAGGCACAGGAAACTTTTGAAATGGAAATTATGAAACAAAAGAAATATACTCAGACGCAGCAGGTTATCGATGTCTTACACAAATGTGACGGTTATGCAACCCTTGGCAATCTGTATCATCTTGTCGATACAAGTTCGTGAGGCAAAAAAAGTAAAGAAAAACCAAATTTTTTATTTGAACGTTACACAATTTCGCCCACCTGCAAACTATCTTTGCAGCTAAAATGTAGGAAGATGGTAAATACACATTTAATGAAAAGGGTATTATGCAGACCCTATGAGGAGATCACCGATATAGACGATGCTTTGGCGAAATACAAGAGCCATGCTTCGAATGTTATGGATGAAAAAGACGATTTGTCATGTTCGTATTTTGCGAAAAGTAATCAAACCAATCGCCTTGGGCATTCGATAAGGCAGCATTGCATGAAGCCTGAATGTAGTATGGCCGATAAAGAGAAGGTGTACAAGACTATGGAGGAACTTATTCAACTTGGTTTTGACAGAGCATCATATATATTATTAGATATAGCTATCCAAGAGAGCCTTCCCAATGCAGTCTGCGGAAAGTTCAAAGGAAAGAGTTTTCAAGAGATGATGAATTATGGGTGGTTCAAGAATCTTATAGATACGGATTATTCTGGCGATATTCCCCTTGCCCCTAACACACCTAACTACAAGCAGGAATCATATAATTTTTATAAACAACGGTGTGCCAGTACCACACTCTATCACTACCTTAGCACATACCATAGCCCTTTGCTTGATGAAATTTCACACTATCGTATTTTCTTCAAAAAAGATTTACGCATAGCCGCTCTCCGTGCTTCTCAATATATGAGTAGTGGAAAGCATAAAGAGGCATTTAAAATTCTATCCTTATTTCATATAGATATGACGCAAACAACTGTAAGTTATGATGAGCGAGAAGCAGCCAAGATGCTCGCAGAGTTATATGAGTATGGGATGGGCACAGCTCCTAATCTGGCACAGGCACTTAGTTGGTATAACTATTGTTACGATAGGTTTTCTATGGAGGCAGGCTATAAGGCTGGAAGAGTCTGTGAGAAGATAGGAGACTATGACAAGGCCATGGAGTGGTATCGTAAGGTACTTGATTGGAAAGTGCTTAGACCTACTTCATGGGAAAGAAACTATAGAAAGGAAGCCTACTCTTTGCTTCCCTATCGCTTGGAAAATTCCTTTCGCAACTTGAAAAAAAGCATGAATCCCGAAGGGCACGACAGAATATCTATTACTGTAAAATGTAGTGGACGGTTTTCGTTACGATTAAAAGTGCTGATGAATGCTTCCGTTACTATCACATGGGATAACGGGGAAAATGCTAACAGTGAAGTCATCAAATGGAAAGTGAATGGTTGGAACCGACTGGAGCATCAATACAGTAAGCCCGGCAAACATGTTATAGAGATATGTTCAGACGAAGAGAATGTTATCACGGGAATTGAGATAGAGATTGCTTTCTCCGTTACAAAAATGAACCTCGAAGCATGTAGAGGATTAGAATATCTACACTGTACGAACCAAAGGGCAAGCATTAATCCCAAAGGGCTTTGCGGTCTGAGATACTTGAATATCAGGAATACGAAAACGAAAAGATTGAATATTCGTGGTATGCACCAACTTGTAGCATTGGATATATCCGAGATTCCTTCCTTGCGATTGATTGCGGAAAAATATCTCCCGTTGCGCTATTTTGCCATGGACGGCCAGTCTGACTTACCAAAGAAAACGCAGCTTGAAGAAAACATCAAGTTGAATATGGGTAAAATTGTTCCAACTATTGATATAAAGAGAATGAAAACCGTACATCCTACTGTGTTCTATTATCTGCGAAGCAGCAAGTGGGTGGCGATTAGGAATGTCATTTTAAAAGAAAAAAAGAATGGTGTTTTCGATAAGGAGTATCTTAGAAAGCTTTATAAGATGTATAAAATCTTATGTGCAAAGACTCCTAAACATTGTCCGTACCCTAATGGCTATCTTGAATCTTCGGAAAATTACCTCTATATATGCCGTTGGAAGCGTGAGAAGGACGGAAGACTCATCGAATATGAAGATGGTGAAGAAGATGCTTATTTTTGGAATTATTCGTGGAGTATAACGCTGGGTACCCCGTTGAAAGATGCAGCCAACCGTCTGCCATTCATGATGTATCCCCCTCGTACCAATGCCTATTTTGCAGCGATGAGCTTGCTAGCGATGACAGCGAATAAAGACGAAATGGAGAATTATGGATTGAGTGATGACCCTTTAAGCATTTACTGAGGAAAAAATCAAGAAAAATAATTGATGGTATCAAATAAAATATTAATTTTGCAATTATAATAGAATCTTAAAATAAACACTATGTATAAATTTGATTACATACCTAAACAGGAGTCTGATATTAATGATAGCCTTATCAATCTTTATGGCTCACATCTATTAGCTTTGTATGCTGCCCTAAAACCTATATATGATGGTAAGGATTATGCTGTTAAACCTGCACTGCCATTTTTGCTTTGGCCTAAGAATAATGGAAACGATTGGACAAATGCAGACCTTAAAGTCATGATATATGGCCGCGAGACTAATGGCTGGGATAATCCTGATAGCAGAGAAAGAAAAATGAAACCTAATTGGGCGTTGAACAATTCTGATGACGTACGTAAAGAAATTGATGCTATCCAGAATATTTATGATGGATACTTTAACTTTACAACTAAGCAAGAACAAAATAACAGATTCTTCAATCTTGGACTTTATCCTATCGTTGAATCCATAAAGTTAGCCTTGCCATCAATAAAGGTTAGTTATCTTTGGAATGAAATTTCCAAAATAGGTAATGGCTATAATATCCATAAGGATAAAGTTTCTTGTGGTAAACCCAAAACGTACATCCATGACATTGAGATGAAACATTTTAATGTCAGTCAAGGTGAAATTGATATTTTGAAACCCGATGTTATCATATTCTTAGCAGGAAAAGATGCAACCCCATATATCTTAGAGAAATTTAACATCATAACCTCGCATGCACCCTCTCTTGAATTCCCTGAAATATCAGAAATAACAATTTCTAATGTCAAATATGTTTTGAAAACGAATTTCAATCATCCAAGCAGAGGATTGAGTAAGGAAACAAGAGATAAAAATTATCCTGAAATTGTGAGAAGAATCAAACAACAGTTTGGACTTTAATATAGCTCAAATAATATCGTTTTACCGATGAATAATAGAAATAATCAAGCGACTTATGGCAGCAAATCTGATAGCAAGATACATCTGGGAAGTCAATGCTCTCGCAAAGGCGAGGCATGGACTTTCTTTGGAAGAACTCAACGAGCAGTGGCGGGACAGTTATCTCTATGATGACAAAGACATTGTCCGCAAGACATGGTGGGAACACCGAAACCAAATCGGCGTGCAGTTTGGCATTGATATAGAGTTTGACAAGCAGAACAAACGATATTTCATTAAGTCGCGAAATGAAATAAACCGCCCTGCAATACAGGAGTGGCTGCTCGATAGTTTTGCTGTTGGTAATATGCTCTTGCAAGGCAAGGACCTGCACGGTCGTATTCTCTGTGAGCATATTCCCTCTGGATATGAATATCTGACGGAGATTATCCAAGCCATGCGCGAAGGAAAATGCCTCACCATTACCTATCAGAGCTTTTGGAAAGAGGAAGCGCAGGTTATTAGCCTTGAACCTTATTTCATTAAAGTATTCAAGCAACGCTGGTATCTTACAGCCCGATCGTCTGCCCATGAGGAACTACGAACATATGCTCTCGACCGCATACAGGAATTACATATTTCTAACCAAAAGTTCAAAATGCCCAAGGACTTTGATGCCGAGGAAATGTATGAGGACGCATATGGTATTGTGATAGGAAAAGAGGAAAAGGTAGAACGCATAGAAATCAATGTCTACAACAATCAGGCAAAATATTTCCGTTCGCTTCCTTTGCATTCTTCACAAAGAGAGATTGAGACTTCAGACTGTTGCTCTGTTTTTGAGTATTATCTTAAACCAACTTACGACTTTATTCAGGAGCTGTTGTCGCATGGACCCGATGTAGAAGTTATCCACCCCAATAGCCTCCGCCAACTTATGAAGCAACGCATAGAAGAAATGACTGAACTTTACAAATAAAAGATATGGATGCATTAGCTTCCTTCTTTGACCAACTTCCAGACTCTGTAGAAGTTAAATGGCAGATAAGCCATAACTTCGGTAATCCTCATGTGGAGTATATTGCGGGTTTCGATACTGAGCCTGTATGTGGTGCCACTCATTCTTAAGACCGTAGAAATGACAATCCTCCAAATCTCTGATACCCACAATCGACATCAGTTGCTGACAGATTTGCCCACAGCTGATGTCTTAGTGCATTGCGGAGACTTGACGGATATGGGTACGGAGCAGGAAGTGTTAGATTTCTTAAACTGGTTTATCGAATCTCCTTATCCCTATAAACTTTTTGTCACAGGCAACCACGACCTTTGCTTATGGGATGCCGAAGATATCGAAGATTTGCCCCAAAACATTTATTTTCTGCAAGACAGAGGTTGTGAGATTGGCAATGTAAAATTCTTCGGCTTAGGTTATAACCATCAAGAAAGTCTTATCCCCACAGATGTAGATATACTTATTACGCATGAACCTCCCATGATGATATTGGATAAATCGAGTGGCAGGCACTGGGGTAACTTACCTTTGCGAAACCGAGTGATGGAGATAAGGCCACAATACCATCTCTTCGGACATGCCCATGAGTCGTATGGCATAGTACAATCGGGAACGACCATTTTTTCTAATGGCTCTGTTATGGATAATCTGTATCAGCTATGCCATGCGCCACGACTGATTGAGTTATAATCTGCTGTGCCAAATCGCAAAGTTTATCCCAATGTGATTTCTGTTTGCGATTCAAAATCACGACAATAGATAAAATCGGTCAGTGGCTTTTTTAATTTTCATTGTATTTTTTATCTATTAAACATTAGTAGCGTAACCTCCGTTTCATGCACATCGTCTTCCGCCTGTCCATAGATAACACTACACGGCAACAATTCTTCTATATGCTTCTTTAAGTTGTCTATTTCCAAAGAACTAGCAACTTGTCCTTGCTTGAAAACAACGAAAACAATGGCTTCCTTGAATTTCCCCACAGGTGGCAATACGCAATAATCAGCCATAGAGGTATAGATATAATCCAAAGCATGCTCTATAATAGGTGAACGAAACCTAATCATTTCTCCATTTTCGATATGAAGCAGGTAATCGCAACTTCCTTTTGCGAATGAGCTGCCCGCCATAGTGAATTTATCGATGACAGCTTGCCGATTTCCCATCCTTTTAAGAAACTCCTTACGCTTTGCTTGCCTATATTTCCGTTTCCGCTTGCTACGGTTCATCCTATCATCCCCTTTAAAAAACTTATTAAACATTTTATTAGTTGCTCCTGTAGGCTGAATTGTAAAACGCATTAGTCTGTATTTCTTCAATTTGGGTAGAAATAACTTTGGTGTTTGCCGTTTATATATACTGTTTTCAAGACGTACCAAGGCAACCTCGTATTTGTTGGAGGACTTGTGTGGGTTTAGGGCACGATGGATGCTACTTTCCTCTTGATAACCAGACCAGTTGTCATACGTTAATTGCCAAAGACATAAGGCGGCAAGAGCAGCAAGCGAAATAGTCTTATCTTTTGGCAAGACGAGTTCTAAGGATAAATTATATTCCCAACTACCCTCCAAATCGAAGGAAAGATTGATGTTTACTTTGTCTGAATCATCATAGCAAATAACCTCCACCTCCTTGTGTACCGCAACTCCATTTTGCAGCATCTTGTCAATGTAGCTGTCTAATTGTCCACTTGGTTTTAGAAGTCTCAATCTGTCGTATGCTTCCCTGAATCGGTATAGATGTTTGACAAGGTCATTGCCGAAGACATCGTAAGTTTTTACATACGATTTTAATTGTGGACAAAGTTCCTCAAAAGTAACTTGATTGAATAGTTCTTTTATAATCATATTTTTGTTTTTCTTGCAAAATTAGTCCCCGAATGGGCGAAAAAACGTTACAGCAACATATAGATTATAAATTTCATTGTATTTATGTTCTTTATAAATAGGATAAGTTGAATAGAAAAGCCTCGAAATATGAAAGCGGCTTCGATAGTCAATGAAGCCTATTTCGTAGAGCAATGAAAGCGGCTTCGTAAGCAGTTGAAGCCTATTGGGTGTGTGGTTCTGATAGCAAATCTGCTACATTGATTTTGTCGCATTTATGGAAAATCCTGACAAAACTTGGGACAATATTCTGGCCAAGGAGGAGCAAAAAGCACCACTAGAACCTTCTCTTTTTGATTAGGGGGGCTTACTTTTGGAAAAAAGAAGTCCGAAACCTGATTTTACTGGGCTTCGGACAGGATTATTATGCTCGTTTAAGTTTTACCGGACAGCAATACTTCGGACATGCCCATGAGTCGTATGGCATAGTACAATCGGGAACGACCATTTTTCTAATGGCTCTGTTATGGATAATCTGTATCAGTTATGCTATGCGCCACGACTGATTGGGTTATAATCTGCAGTGCCAAATAGCAAAGTTTATCCCAAAGTGATTTCTGTTTGCGGTTCAAAATCACGTTACTCCCTAAGTAACTTCTACATCTGTAGACGTATGCCATTCGTCAACAGAATAAATAAAAAACAAGGACAATGAGCATGAGTACTCGTTGTCCTTGTTTGTATTAAATGAGTGAGGAATGATTTATTTTCCTTTCCATAATCCGTGCAGATTGCAATATTCACGGGCAGTCACCTCGGTGGCGTCTGTCATGAATATAGCCTCGGGTTTCTCGCCTGGTTTCAGTTCATGGCGCAACACATCGGTAGGGGTGAGTAATTCTATCCACTCGATATAGTGCTCGGGCATCATGGGATGTTCTACGCTTCCCACCTTTACCCGATAACCGCCTTCTATGGGCTCAATGACAGGCACATGCTTCTCATAAGCTCCGTCGGTGGCGTTTTCTTCCATCAACTGCATGGGTTGTCCACAGCAACTCAGAACGGCTCCTGAGTGCAATACTTCTACTACGTTGCCGCAGATAGGGCAGCGGTACACTTGTCTTGTTTTTGTCATCATGTATCCTCCTATATAAAAAAGTTAAATGAATGAGTGGGTTAGTAACTTATATCAGTCCATGGGGCTGAACTCGTCTTTGCCTACTCCGCACAGAGGGCAAACCCAGTCGTCGGGAATGTCTTCGAAAGCTGTTCCTGGTGCTATACCGCCTTCAGGATCGCCTACTTCTGGGTCGTACACCCAGCCACATACATCACATACATACTTTTTCATAATGTTTTGTTTTTAAAAGTTATTTTTTAGGGTTAATTACTTTCACTATTCATCATGATGATGATGGATAGATGTGGCAAATATATATCTTTTTTGGATAAGTTCCAAATTATTCTGTGTAAATGATGTTAAATGTAAGTTCTTTTAAGTCAAAGCGATAAGATTACTGTATTGCATTGGCATGGTCTTCTTTCTTTGTTTCGAGTGAATCTTTGCGCATCTGTTCCTTCTGCTTCTTAACTTCTTTGTATTCGCTCTTGTAGTAGTGTGCGAAGTTGGCAAAGGGTTCGGTGATGACGTCAGAACTGCTGGCCGTATAGGAGTGTCCATAAGGGTCGATCGCCTTGATGGTGATATGGGCATCGGGATTCTTGGGCTCATAATAGTACAGGTGGTTCATGATGAGGTAACCATTCTGCTTGCTGACGAACCAGTAGGATACCGATTCGCTGTACTTGTGGTGATAACCCGTGGCAAAGGCATCCTGTCCCTTGCTGCTGATGCGGTGCATGGGATATTGTCTGCCGTCTTCGATGGCATATATCTTCCAACGGCTGTCGGCATTGAACACATTGGCTATCAGTACATTCTTTTTTGATGGCAGGTTCCAGTCGTCGGCGTATGATTCCTGATTGAAGTTGGTTTCGGCACGAAAGAGTGTCATCTGCTTGTTGGCTTTCCAGAATGTGCCCTTGTAGTAGCAGTCGGCGAGGCGGGTGCCTTCGAAGGTGTAGACATAATAGCCATTGGGCGTTCCGCAGATGTTTACGTTCGACTGCCAGATGTTTCCGCAGGCGGCAGCATGGCAATGCTCCATGACATGGCGTCCCTCATATTCTATCTCATGGTTGCAGGCAAAGTGGGTGTGACCGCAGAAGAGTTCGTATCCTCCCTCGAATGATTCTAAAAGAGCAAGCAGCGACGACAGGTGGGAAGACGTGAAATGTCCTTTCTCGCTCTCTATGCCAACGGGTTTTGCCTTTCTATAGGGGGCGTTGCCAAATGTAAATGGAATGTGGTAGCAAAGTATTACCTTCTTATTTTTGGGGGTGAGCGCGAGGTCTTGTTTGAGCCATCGCATCTGCGAGGCGTGCAGTTCGCCAGGCGAATAATAAGCCTTGCCCTTGGTGAAGAAACAATTGTTGATGCATACATAGTGCTCATCGCCACGGTCGAAGGAATAGTCGGTAGGTCCGAAGTTTTCCTCCCATTTGCGTTTATAGAGTGACTTTCCGTCCTGGTCGTGGTTGCCTATAACGGAGAAGAGTCGCATCTCTGACGAGCCTAAAGCCTCGCGAATCTGACGTTCCAGTTGTGGATTGTAGCCACCATAGTATTGTACATCATCGCCCATACTGAGTCCATAGACGGGTGTACCGGGTTTTTGGTCTCTGATAGTTTGTCGGATGTCGCGCATTGTCTGGGTAGTAAATCGTTCTACGTCGCTTTTCTTGATGGGATTGTCGTCTGGCGAGTCGTAATAGGGGCTGATGGCATTGGTAACCTGCGGGTCGCCGATAACGATCATCTTATACTGCCTCTCCTTGCCATAAGGCAGGCGGGTAAGCGAAAAGTCGTATATCTTCTTTTTAGCTTTGACAGCCTGATAGAAGCAAGCCGTGCGGTCGGTATCAGAATGGGTGGGAACCTCGCAATCGGCTGGAACAGAATAGTATATAAACCGTGCCAGACTGTCTCGCTTCATCTTGTATCTGCCTGTAGAATCGGTTTTCACACAGGTGTAGCCATCGCTGACGATGACGTCGGCCACTCCGTTCCCCTCCTCGTCGGTAAGAGTTCCGCTGATGGTGTAGTCTGTTTTTCTGACCACAGGTTTCACCTTCTTAATGGTGTCTTTGGGCTGTGGCTTTTCCTTTGCCACGATATTGGGTTTAGGAGTGGGGGCGGGTGGTGTAGAGGCTTTTCTGCCAAAGTGTAAAGTCATGCCTATTGCCACAAGTATGCAGCAAGTGATGGCTAAAGCTATGATGTATGTTTGTCGTTTTGTCATATTTGCTTTTCTGTTGGTCTTCTTTCGTAACTCAACTTTTCGCTACAAAAGTACGTAATTATTATCGAAAACGTTCAAAAGGAAGCTCTTTTCCATCAAAAAAACATTAAATTAATGTAGAATCATTTTGTTTTCTCCTCATTTTTTCATATTTTTGCAATTCTGATGATACGGCTGGAAATGTCATAGCATAGCCGTTTCGGGACAAATAAATAAGTACAGGAAATAAACAATGGCAAACAACGATAAAGGTCTGACGCCCATGATGAGGCAGTTTTTCGAGATGAAGGCAAAGCATCCCGAGGCATTGTTGCTCTTCAGATGTGGCGACTTCTATGAAACATATTGCGAGGATGCGATAGAGGCTTCCAGGGTTCTCGGCATCACGCTGACACGTCGTAACAATGGCGGTTCAGCAGGTGGAGCAGAGATGGCTGGTTTCCCTCATCATGCTCTCGACACTTATCTGCCCAAGTTGATAAGGGCTGGTAAGCGCGTGGCTGTTTGCGACCAACTGGAAGACCCTAAGAAGAAGCGTCTGGAAATAAAGGGCAAGAAAGGACTGAGCCAGATGGACAAGATGGTGAAGCGTGGCATTACCGAACTGGTGACACCAGGTGTGGCCATGGGCGATAATGTGCTGAACTACAAGGAAAACAACTTTCTTGCTGCCGTGCACTTCGGAAAGGCGGCCTGCGGTGTGGCTTTCCTCGATATCTCTACAGGAGAGTTCCTGACAGGAGAGGGAACTCCCGATTATGTGGAGAAACTGATGGCAAATTTTCAGCCTAAAGAGGTGCTTTATGACCGCGCCATGAAGTCGAAGTTTGAGCAGGCTTTCGGTACCAAATACTGTACTTTCGAACTGGACGACTGGGTGTTTACAGAACAGACAGCTCGCCAGAAACTGTTGGGGCATTTCAAGACCAAGTCGTTGAAGGGCTTTGGTGTGGAACACCTGAAGAATGGTGTTATCGCCAGCGGTGCCATCATGCAGTATCTTGAGATTACTCAACATACCCAGATTAACCATATCACGGCCCTTTCGCGCATAGAGGAAGACAAGTTTGTACGCATGGATCGCTTCACCATACGTAGTTTGGAACTTGTAGCTCCGATGCAGGAGGATGGTTCTTCGCTGCTGAATGTTATCGACCGCACGGTAACGGCCATGGGTGGACGTATGCTCCGCAGATGGCTTGTATTCCCTTTGAAGGATGTACGCCCTATCAATGAGCGACTCGACATCGTGGAATATTTCTTCAAAGAGCCAGAATTCCGTCAACTGCTGGATGAACAGCTGCATCGCATAGGCGACCTGGAACGTATTATTTCCAAGGTTGCCGTGGGCAGAGTTTCTCCGCGTGAGGTAGTGCAGCTGCAGCATGCCCTGGAAGCCATTCGGCCTATCAAGACAGCTTGCGAACATGCCAAGAATGAGGCTTTGAAACGAGTGGGAGAGCAACTCAATCTGTGTGATACGCTGAGGGAACGCATCGCCAAGGAGATACAGCCCGATCCGCCTCAGTTGGTTAATAAGGGAGATGTTATAGCCGATGGCTATCATGCCGAACTGGACGACCTGCGTGCTATCAGCCGACATGGAAAGGACTATCTGCTCAAGATACAGGAGCGGGAGATAGAGAAGACGGGTATATCGAGCCTTAAAGTGGGCTATAACAATGTCTTTGGTTATTATCTCGAGGTTCGTAATACCTTTAAGGACAAGGTGCCTGAAGACTGGATTCGCAAGCAGACTCTGGCGCAGGCAGAACGTTACATCACCCAGGAACTGAAGGAATATGAGGAGAAAATTCTCGGTGCAGATGAGAAGATATTGATCTTGGAAACGCAGCTTTTCAATGAGCTGATTGTTGCCATGCAGGAATATATTCCACAAATACAGATCAACGCCAACCTGATAGCCCGAATGGACTGTCTGTTGTCGTTTGCAAAGGCTTCGGACGAGAACAGATATGTAAGGCCTGTGATAGACGACTCGCAGGTGCTCGACATCAAGCAGGGGCGTCATCCTGTTATCGAGACCCAGTTGCCATTAGGGGAAAGATATGTGCCCAATGATGTGTTGCTCGATACCGAGAAACAGCAGATTATGATGATTACGGGTCCTAATATGGCTGGTAAATCGGCTCTGCTGCGACAGACGGCTTTGATAGTTCTGTTGGCTCAAGTGGGTTGTTTTGTTCCTGCTGAGAGTGCGAGAGTAGGTTTGGTGGATAAGATCTTCACCCGTGTGGGAGCCAGCGACAATATCTCTTTGGGAGAGTCTACCTTTATGGTGGAGATGACTGAGGCTGCTAACATTTTGAATAATGTATCGCCTCGCTCGTTGGTGCTCTTCGACGAATTGGGACGTGGTACTTCCACCTATGACGGCATCTCTATAGCATGGGCCATTGTGGAGTATCTGCACGAGCATAAGAAGGCTCAGGCGCGTACACTCTTTGCCACTCATTATCATGAACTTAACGAGATGGAGAAGAACTTCGCGCGTATCAAGAACTTTAATGTGAGTGTGAAGGAGGTGAGCGGAAAAGTTATCTTCCTGCGCAAGTTGGAACCTGGTGGAAGTGAGCATTCCTTTGGTATTCATGTAGCTGAAATTGCCGGTATGCCCAGAAGCATTGTAAATCGTGCCAACGTGATACTGAAACAGTTGGAAGATGATAATGCGGGAGTAGGGGGTGCAGGCAAGCCTAATGTAAAGCATCTTGATGAGCAGAAGGAGGGTATGCAACTCAGTTTCTTCCAGCTTGATGATCCTGTGTTGACGCAGATACGTGATGAGATTCTCGGTCTGGATGTGAATAATCTTACCCCGGTAGAGGCATTGAATAAGCTCAACGATATCAAGAAGATATTGTTGGGAAGATAATTATCAAGTAGGGTGTATCAAAAAGGATGAAACACCCTACTTGCTTTTTTTCTGTTATCATGTATGATGACAACGAGTTTTGTCATCTTCTGTTACCATTAATGGCTTTAGTGTTTTTTACTTGATTCTTCCTGCAGAGCAATCAGAGTCAAAAGATCGACGGGATACATATAGCTATGTTTACGTAACTTGGAGAAGCAGAAGTAATTGTTGGCTTCAAATACGCTTACCACCATCTCTGTGCAGTAGAGGGCATCAGGGGTGGTATGGTCGAATTTGAAATCAAAAGGCACACCTTTCGACACCAATGCCTCTACGGTCTTTCTGATGGCCAGGGTGTCCACTCTACAGTGAGCCTTCCTGGTATAGATGCAGTATGAGCCGTTGTTGCGTAGATATTCTTCTGTTGTTTCCATGACAATCTTTTTGGCTATAGTAGAGGCATGAACTAACTTCACCCCATCGTCATTCCTGATGACTATGCCGCAATGGGATGGGGTAGAGTCGGCCACCTCAAGGGATCTGGTACCCGATAGTGCTCTTACAGCTACCGATTCCCACGAGTCACCCACGCTGAAAAAGATATCACCTGTTTCAAACCTTGTTGTGTCGGGCATGAGATAGGGAGGGCGGTTGAGCAGGCATATACCTATCCAGACTGCGATAGCCAGAAAGCATAAGGTGCTTCCACAGCCGATAAGATAGTAGAAGCGCCTTTTCGATTTTATCATTCCGTTTTGTTTTTTGCTAATTTTTCGATATTACATAAAGCGATGCCTACTGCGGCTGTCACCATATAAAGCCAACCACCCCAAGCTAAACTGACTTGATCTTTCAGTGTTAAGCCAAAGACAGCGCAGAGGATGAATCCTACTACGAAGCATATGGTGTAGTAGTTCTCATTCATCTTGCCAGTAAACTTCAGTTTTACAGATTTGCCTAATACTATCAGTATCGGAACTAATAATATTAGCAAAGCTAAAAACCAGTGAAAACCTAATTCACTGCCTTTAAACAACAAGTTCAATCCGTTCATCTGGACTTTCCCCATCACGTCAAGGACAGAACCGAATCCGAAGAATATAAACATAAGGACTGCGCTGGCATTTATAGCGATTCCTTTATATTGTTTGATGGTTTTTATGAGTTCTTCCATAATCTTCTATTTTTTATTTACTGAACTTTCGCATACCAGGAAGTTAAAGGAATTAAGGAGGAAGTTAAGACGTATGTCTTGCTACTTAAAAACTGCGCCAAAAAGTCTATTGTCTTTACTCCTCAGCGACCGTAGGGAGCGATAACTCCTTTAACTTCTTTAACTTCTGAACTTGCGAAACTTGGATTATTTATTAGAGGCGTTTAAGTTCCAACTTGTAGGTCTTGGCATCCTTGCAACCATTTTCGATGTCTGACTTACTGAATTTTAACTTTTTAAATTCCACGGGTGTACCAGCTTTTACAAATGCCTTACCATCCACATTTTCAGCTGCAATGTTGCCTACCAGGGTCTTATAAACCTCCTGACCTTCAGTGTTGTACCCTACGAGGTAAACATTCTCGCTTGGGAGGACAAAATCATTGCCTGTCTTCATGTCTGATGTGGCTGTAGCTTCACCATTTATCTTGAATGAAGGCGTCAAGTTAGAGTTACTATAGAAGTCTGTAAACTCTAATGTGAGGGGAGTTGTTATTGTGAAATCACATTTCTCTACCTCAATAGGTTTGCCATTGAGAGTTTTTGCACATTCTTCGATCTTTACTTTCCATTCCGCTTGCATCTTTTCCGATTTCTCGATCAATTCCTTTTTGTCGGCTTCTGTCTTGATGTTCTCGGCCTGTTTCTTCAGATCGGCTTTTTCCTGCATAAACTTTTCATATTTTTCTGGTAGAGAGCCATACAGGTTGGTGTCGGTCGAACTGCCTCCTGAGCAAGCAAATAAGAGTGGCATCAACAAGACTGCAAGTGCCATTTGTTTCATTTTCTTCATAAGCTTTGTAGTTAGATGATTGATTAATTGATTATTAGTAATATAGATGACTTTTATGTTTTCATCCTTTTGCAAATTTAGGAATAAACGAAGAAAGATAGTTAACAATCTCTCAAATTATTCTTTGCAAAAGGTAAATAGAGGTGGCAATGCGTAAAAAAACGATTCGCAACGTATTCTAAATACATTGCGAATCATCTGTTTCTCTCTTTACGATATTTGCTGGGAGATATTCCTTTTATCTTGGTGAAAACACGGATAAAAGCCTGCGCACTATTGAATCCAGAAGTCTCAGCTATCTGAACGATTTTGTCGTCTGTACAGTCAAGTTGCTTACAGGCGTATTCGATGCGGAATCTGTTGACATAGTCGTAGAAGGTACATTGAGTTTCTTTGTTGAAGTATGCACTGACATAGGTGCGATTGGTGCCTATGGTTGCAGCTATGTCTGATACTTTGAGGTTAGGGTTCAGATAAACCTTTTCTTTTTCGAAAAGAATGGCTATGCGTTTTCCGATTTGGGTGTCTTTTGTGATGGTTGCAGTGTCATCTTGCATGTCAATATATTGACTGTCAGATAGTTCGTCAAGCACTGACTCGTGTTTATAGATATAGTAGCTTATGAACATCCATACCACCAAAGAAATGCTCATATATAGTGCTTCGATGATATAATCTGCATATATGCTGTTAGCTATCCAGAGTATCAAGATGAATACAAATGACAGGAATATGGCGCGCAACCAGTTTAGATTGATGTTTTTGGTGTAGGAGAAGCGTTGTTTTAGTTCTCTGTTGTATCTGGGAATGGCGATGATTCCCCATATCGTAAAATAAAGGCCATAAGCGAATGTTTCGAACACCTCAGCGTAATAGAATAAGACATTTTTGGTCAAGATGAAGAGGACAAAAGGTGCTATAAATATTAGCTCATGCACGATGATAGTACGACGGGTGAGGCTTGTAGGACTGCATAGTTCGATGAGGATAAAGGCGTATAAAGGGATTGCCACCACGTCGGAAGCTATTGTCATCATCCATCTTATCTCGTTAGGATCGTTTATGGGTTTGATAAAATATAGATTCTTCAAACATTGCACACCGATAACCAGCATCAAGACTGCCACGAGTCTTGATAGTAGTTCTTTGTCCTTATGGAAGAAGAGCCATGACATCATGAAATAGAACATGACGCACAGTCCGTAAATGAAATAAATGGTGTGCAACATTTTGTTATTGTCTGTTTAGGTTGTAGAGCAAAGTCTACCGCAAATATACACATTTTATTTGAATAATTATCTCTTAGTCCTTTTTTTATTCAATCTTTCTTTCACCATGAAGTCGTCATTGGGGGAATTTTGCTTTCGTTTGTTACCATTCTATCCCCTTGGTATCGTTACTTGTGTTCTTTTTATCCTCATTCTTTTCATCATATCATCTTGCAGGATTTACGAAAAGAAAAAAGGACAGATTTTTCTAATCATTGGCAAGTGAAACATTGGCGAAATCGACAGGTTGATGATGAGTGTCCACGATGCGTCCCATCATTCTGTTAGAAGCCTTTTGGATACATTCAACGATAATAACATTATCCACTTGTTTCATCTTGATAGGATAAAAGCCTATCAAGTTCATGATGGCATCTGGAACACTTTCATTTTTGATGCTCTTCGTCACCTTGAAATCCTCCAACTCGTCATACACAAAGTTGATGACATACTTATCCTGTCGAGCATTCAAATCCTTCAATGCCGCAGAGAATGATACATTATTATATTGTCGGGTAATGCGTTGGGCAGACATACCCATGCTTATCATCAACAACATTAAGTTAAAAACAATCTTCTTCATAACTTACTCCACTCTTAAAGTTCCATCCACTTCCGTTATCTGTATGCGCTCAAAAGCATTCAATATTTCGAGATTCTGCTTCAATGTCTTAGTCTTGTCCCAATTGAAGAAGATACGAATATGCTGTGATTCAGCTTTGCCGTATTCCACCTTGACATGATAGAAGGCAGCAAGCTGCGACACGACATCGCCCAACTCGGTATTGTCAAAGACAACAGGTTTGAGGTCGAGACTATCAGCCTTCTCCGTAGCACTCACCTTGATGCTATCCATCCTGTTTAAATCAGAAGTAGAAGATACTTGCTCCGTCTTGCCTTGGTTAGCCTCATCCGAAGAAGAGAAACGGAAAATGCCTGAATGAATTGCAGCGAAAGTAATGCCTGAGAGGAAAACAACGCCAATGATGGATGCTGCTATCTTCCAGTGATTGCTGGATGTTTTATCAGAAGCTTCGTTGGCCTTTAATCCTTGCTTGTCAGCAAACTTCTTCCACGCTTTGTCTACATTCACTTTCTTTGGATTTTCTTTTTTCATCGCCATCCTAACCATCGCCATATCGTGAAAGAAATCCTTTACGTCTTCATCGGCAAGCAAACGTTCCACCTGCTCGTCGGTATAGCAATCGGGATGCTCCTGCATATCGAAGAACATCTGTCGCTTCTCTTCTTTACTCTTGTTAAATTCCTTGTTTGTCATTGTCTTGCTCATTTAAATTGTTCCTTAATCCAGTCCATCGCCTTCGAAAGATGGTTGAATACCGTCACCTTGCTCACTCCCACTTCATCAGCCACCTCCTGATAAGATTTCTTATGAAGATAGCGCAAACGGAAAATGAGTTGTCGGATAGGCGGTTCCAGGTCTTCGATGAGAAGCATCAGCTGGTCGAGTCGCTCGTCGGTCTCTTCCGAGAGAATCACGTCGGCATCATCCAGCAGCAGCTTCGCTACCCTTTCCTTCACGCTCTTATGGGCTATCAGGTTGAGACAGCGGTTGCGGACGCTCCTCATCAGGAATCCTTCCTCACTCTCAGGCATCAGGACTACATCATCGGCAAGAATCGTGGTAAAGACTTCGCTCACTACATCCTTGCTTTCATCGTCATCAGAGAGGATGCTTCTGGCCAGATTGTACATCTTCTCGTAATGCTGACGAAACATTCTTTCTATGTCCTTTTCCTGCTTCATACACTATCTATACAGTTGAGCCAAGCAAAAAAATAAGCAAAACAATAACTTTTTCAAAATTTACAGAAAAAACATTCAACGACTCCTAGTCTTCCACAAAGCCATAGGATGAAATTTGATTCTATTGACCATCTCTTTATCTTCAAACAGCAATTCTGGAATATACTTCTTGTCATTGAATTCCCGCACATATTCTTTCTCTGATTCTGTCAGAACCAATAGCTTTGAGAGAAAGTCTTTCACTTCTGTCTTGGCTTTTTCAAAGTCAAAATGCTCACTGCGCCTAAGCACAGGCAAGAGTTGCGAACGAATCTGCGGAAAACGGTGAGATTGATGGCTGTGCCACCTTTCAGCACAAGAGATTTAGACAGCAAAGGACTGTCATGGAAATAGTTGAGTATCTCCACCAGTCGCATCACCTTTTCGAGGTTGTCGCGAATAAAGCCTTGCTCCTTGGCGATGATGTCAAGAGCTTGTTTGTTATATGAGTTCATATTCTTCCTTTGATGTTAGTTCTTGCGGCACATACATGCGCCATTTATTTACAAATGTATCCGACTCTTCGTTGTTAGTCAACCACTTGACGCTTTTGGTTCCCTTGGCTCGGCACAGCTCCAAGAGGGATTCTGTGATGTTGGCTTGTTCCTTGATTCGCTCCAACAGATAGCCTGTCTTCTGGTACAGGAATGCCTTGTCGTACCTCGCGAGATAATCGATGAGCCTTTCTTCATTGAGCAAGACGATACCCTCCATGCAATGCTGCAATTCCTCAATACCACCAGCTCGGTCGATGCGGTCAAAGCAATCCAACAACGTACTCTCCACATCCGTTACTCGCACATAAGGGTTTCCCTTGGGTGTCATCATACCAACGATTTCCTTTGTTTGTCGGCAATAGGTATAATCCACATCGTCGAAAGAAAAGGAATTGAAGCGAGTCATGCTTTTCACAAAAACCTCATTGAAGGGTTGATGAGCCAATCCATGAAATTCCAATGCTGTGTGATAACTGATGCAAGCTGTATGTGACAAGTGGCTTCCTATCTCATACTTGTCGCAAACAGGTAAGCCAGATGCAATATCCTTCATGCAATAAGTATTGCGCCGTATAGCCACAATCCACCCTTGTTGCTTGTACCGAGCGAGCAACGCCTCCACCGATTTCACCTTGCCTTTCAGAGCCTCAGAAAGTTCATCCGAAGTGAATATCCGCAGCTTATATAATATACTCAATAGTTCTGTCATTGTTTCTAATTTTGCACAAAAATATAAAATCTAATATATTTATGAGAAAAATCAGAAACTTTTTATACTTTTTTATATGTTCTTTCCATCTTAATTGTCCGACTACGGAGGAACAAATCACCGACAGGCAAGTTCTTTTGGGAGTAATCCAAAAGGTTTCGAGTAACTCGAAACATACCTTGCTGTGTCTTTGTGGACACAATGTTTGGGCAAGAATAAAACCTAATACCATTGAAAACACTTCGGTGGTTTCCGTTTCTCTTCTTGCTTCCATTTACATAGAAGACTGTCTTGAAAGTGCATCTCATAATTCTTACTTTTTTGTTCGGTGCAAAATTAAACGATGAGAGTTGCATGGCAAAACCAAAACCTACGCAGAATGGAGAAGATTGAACCGACACCGTTAAAAATGCTTATTAGGGCGTTTCCATTGGGTAATGATTTGAAAGCGTTTCTACTTCTCTAATCTGCTTTTTCCTCATTTCCTTGTCACTGCCAACTAAAGCCAACGACTGCCACAACCACTTGAAACTCAAAACAAATGCTCTATTTTACTATTTTTGCCTTTTTAGGCGTTTTTTATATGAAAAAAGTAAGATATGATACTTTGATGACTACTATATCTTACTTTGCTAAATCTAAAATCGAGTGAACTAAAATTGTTTCTGATGTGAGTAGTCAGGGTGGGGATTAATGAGCTTCGAGCCAATTGTTTCCCCAATCGGCATCTGCTACCAAAGGTACGTTCAGTTGATAGGCATTCTGCATTTCCTCTACTACGATTTGCTCTACTTTCTCTTTCTCTTCGGGATAAACAGAGAAGTTGAGTTCGTCGTGTACCTGGATGATCATTTTGCTCTTGATGTCTTCAGCCTTAAAGCGTTTGAAGATGCGCACCATGGTCACCTTGATAATGTCGGCCTCGGAACCCTGGATAGGAGCATTGATGGCATTGCGTTCGGCAAATCCACGCACGGTGCCATTGTGACTGTTGATGTCCGGCAAATAGCGGCGACGGTGAAAGAGGGTTTCGGCATAGCCTTTTTTCCGAACTATCTCTTTGGATTTTTCCATGTATGCCTTGATGCCGGGGAAGGTGTGGAAATAGTCCTCGATGATTAGTTTGGCTTCCTTGTTCTCGATATTCATGCGTTGTGTCAGTCCGAAAGTGGTAATACCATAGATGATTCTGAAGTTGGCAGTCTTTGCTTTTTTGCGTTGAGCATCAGTGACTTGCGAAATGTCTTCGTGCCATATTTTGGCAGCTGTAGCCGCATGGATGTCGTTGCCTTCGCGGAAGGCTTCCGTCATATTGGGATCCTCGCTGAGATGGGCCATGATGCGTAGCTCTAATAGTATCCCTTTTTTCTGAGAAAAGAAAATAAAAGCAGTAAAGAAATAGTAAAACTTCTGAATTTTTGTTGAATATCAGATAGGGCTGGGTAATGCCTCCTTAACATACGATGAAAGTTTCTTTATATGCAGACTTATTCAAACATACTGAATATGGCTTGGATAATCCAGCCAAGAATCATAAAGGCGAGTTGTATGAGACTTATCAGTATGTAACCGCCTAATACGACTATCAAGAAACCAAATAGAAATAAAAGCATGTCTCACATCATTTAAAAAGTTTTGCCTACTCCTTTTCCAGCGTTTCGGCTTCCTCTGTTTCTTTATATTTATCTTGTCTGTAAGTTTAGTCTATTCGCCATATATACAACGTGAGAAAACACCGTCTGCCTTGTCTCCCAAGATTTTATAAGTTTGGTTTATAGAGTCTCGAATGTACATTGAGGTATCAATCTCCTTGAAGAATACTTTGTTGATAGGAGCGTCTGTACCAAATAATATTCTATCAGTTAACCCTTCTTCAACAAGTTTTTGTAAGTCGCTCATTGGCATAAAGGCTGTATCTACATAGGTGTTGGAGCATGATAATAGTACATCTATAGCTTCTTCTATAGGTCTTCCGTGGGCAAGAATAAAAGTTTGTTCACTGTGGTCTTGTATGACATCCTTGAACCGCCCGGCATGACTTTCCTCAAAGTTTCCTGTATGTAATAATACTGGAACATCTAAAAGTTTGGCTACATCTAATGCCTTATTTAATAAGGTGCGATTCTTGCTCCATTCTGGGTGCGACTCAAAATGTAACTTTATCCCTTGCCACTTTATTTTGCTGTGCAACATATAGGGCAGGGGATAATTAAGTTTCAGCATTCGGGGAGTTAGCCACAAGATGGGGTGGACTTTTTCACCACCGAATCTGATAAGTTCTCGCAACTCCCGACAAACGTCCTTGTAGAGCTCGGCGCAAGTTGATGTGGAGGCAACAGCCATTCCATCGACACCTGCTGCCATCTCGGAAACCCATATCTCTTTTGGAGAATGGTATCCATCTGTAAACCATCCGACATGTACATGATTATCAATTATCATTATCTGTTATACTCCTACTTTCAATCATTCAGTTTCTCTAAGAATTTTTCTTGACCATCCAAGAGATACTTGATGCCTTCTATTATACCGATGACTCCTGGAATCCAAGTCCAACAGAAGATTAAATATATGGCGCCAATCATATACTTACCCATATAGAACTTGTGTAAGCCAAATCCACCAGTAAAGATGGCAAGTAAAGCAGCTATCTTATAATCCTTGTTGGTATTCTCTAGGGATTCTGATACTTCATCTGGTGTCTTACTTTGAAGACTTTCCTTGTTATTTTGTTCATTTCTACTTTTCAACACCTCTTTAAGATATGCTACTTCTTGCAATGGTGTCCAATAGGTATCAGAGTTCTCGTATCGGAAGAACTTCACATAGCCACCAGTTCGAAACTCATTATCTGCTGCTGCTAATCGCTCTTCATTCGTCTTCCTGATAAATCCAGGAATGTCTTTTATCATTTGCATGCTAAGACCAGTCTGAAAAGGAGTTCCTGGTATTGTTGTCCTTGTTGTCAGCAATTTTGCAGCGTTGTCTCTATGATCATTGGTAAGAATGTAACCCAAGACGGTTCCTGACATATTCGGATTAAAGCAATTAGTAGCGTCATCGTTTGTCCAAGGATCATCTTTTGTGCTACACAACTCGTAGGCTTGATCGGAAGAAACTCTGATAGCGATGAAATTGTTGTCTGTTACGATGACTTTTCCATCTGTTACATGAAGGTTTGGTGTCTCTATTGTTTCCCAGTCACTCCATGACTTGTCGTCTCGTATTGTTGAAACACGAATATGTCCATCCCCCAATTCTACAAGGAAATGAATGCATCTAAATGTCAAGTCAGAAACAGAAGACAGCTTCTGAATTTGTCTCTGAATCTCTTCGGTACTCCAACTGTTATAATCTATTTTTTGTATCATATTATTATACTTTATAACAATCCTTTTTCGCGATATTCTTCTACAAGACGCTTATTGAGGAATGCTACATCACAGAAATGATGATTAACAGCAAACATGTCTCCACCGCTTTCATTGTAGTTGCGTACTAAACAACGAGCACAGTAGTCACGAGCTTCACATTCAAGACATTGTGGAAATGACTCCTGAGTTATCTTGCGGAGTTCCTTGATGCGTTCGCTATTCTCCCAAATCTCTTGTAGTGTTTGCTTATAGACATTGCCCAAGACATAGTCTTGCCAGCCTGCACATGGATAAACATCTCCATTAGCTGTGATACAGCAGTTGTCATAACCAACACTACAAACAGGCTGTTTCTTGAATCGTTCCAAATTGAACTTGATGTCGTCTGTAATTGGTAATTTTTCAAGAGTCTTTTCTCTATATTGAATATCGTGTTCAATAATGTCACGAAGAACTTGCTCTGTCTCTTTTAGTGAAAGCCTGTTGGCTAGGTTCTCTCTGTCGAGATCAGCGCGTGCCATCATAATGTAGTCGGTTTGTGCTTTAATCTTTAAAGATTTTGCATAGTCTAAGACTTTATCATAACCAACTTTATTTGCTTTCATCAAAGGACAGCTTATCTGAACAGGGATGTCTGCTGCGACAAGTTTCTCTATGGATGCCTTGGTCTTTTCAAAGGAGCCTTTTACTGTTGTAATAAAGTCGTGAATTTCCGGATTCATTGAATATAAGGAGACTTGTATCAATGAGATATTCAACTCCTTTAAGGTTGCTACTTGTTCGTCTTTTAAAGCAATCAGATTGGAAAGAATGCTTATTTTCAAGTCTTTCTCTCTACAATAGCGAGCAATTTCTATTAGATCCTTATGCATAAAAGCTTCACCACCAGATAAGGTAACATGAATACCACCCATAGCGGCAAACTCATCAAGAATTCTCTTGACTTTGTCTGTTGGCATATCAAAACCATGATTCTTTTTGTCGTTTGGTATGTAGCAATGTATGCAACGCTCATTGCATCTACTAGACAATTCGAATTGTAGTGAAGATATTAATGGGCGTCCTTGTACTTCTTCCAAAAAGAAATCTTGGGTGTTGTTTGGAACACTCTCTTCGGTATGTTGATAATAACTTTCTGCGAGAGTCTTTGGATTGTCTATTGCATATGTGAAATTATCATCATTTGCATTTAGTTCTTCGGAAGAATGGCCCATAACAACGAAATGGTCTTTAGCCAAACTGGTGATAAACTCTATGACATCCTTATTTAGAGTCTCGTAATCAATACCTTCATAAATGCTCAAAAGATGTTTTGTGATAGCATCTATGTCTTTAGGCTCACGAGAGATTTCTTTGAGTATATCTGCACCGAACTCGTCATAACAACGATCATGACGAGTTAGCTGATTGGTGATATATCCATATCGTTTTGTCGTTCTAATAAACGTATTTTTGCTTTGTCGGACTATCATTGTTTGTTACTTTTATGAGAGTTAAATATCTTATTCCCTTCTTCTTGTTTCCTTTGGTATTCTGCGTTTGCAGAAAGACTTCTGTTTTCTCCAACTGTCATTGTCGTAGGGCGCAAAGTGTTAGCGCTTTTTAGTCTCTGTATGTAATTGTCTATAGACTCATTACGTAATGCCCAGAACAACTGATTACAGAAGTACCATGCTTCATCTTTAGGCACAAGACCTTGTTCAATAATTTTGTTTATAAGTTCATTGTAATCTTTCATTGGCGACTACTGTTTGAAGGAATGTGTATGCGTAATACATACACATTCCTAATTGTTACTTTCCAAGATTAGCTTGCAAGTTCACATGCAGAACATGGACCTGTTCCTTGACCTGGAATTTCTACAACACCATGACCATCTCCACCAGGACAAACATAATAGTGGTGTTGTGGGCAACCTGCAGCATAAGAACCTGTAGGAAGATTCTTTGCAATCATCTGAGCTTTCTGATACTTCTTCATAATAGTCAAATATTTCGTTTATGTCTTTATCCTATCGAGCGACTCGACTTTCTCTATTACCTACTTCCTTTCAAGCGTTTCGGCATTTTCTTTATGCTGTTATTCGTTGATATACTCCCATTCCTCAAATGCCGAGACATCAGTCTGTGGCTCTTTCTCCTTAGAATAGTCGTTGGCGAGATATACCACAGGACACTTGGTCTCATACATTAAGTCTAGAGCATATTTAAGATATTCTCCTCTTAACTGTTCCTCATAGCGGTGGAACAAGAAGAACTTTGTGCTTGCGTTGTATGTTCCAGGAATAATGAACTGTTCATCATCTCCAGACGGAGTGAGCGTTTGGATAGCCCCTGCCTTATCTACGTAAAGTGCTTGTCCGCAGGTTGCACAACCATTCATCTCACTAATAGCATGTCTTGCGTTGTCAATATCAGGGTTTGAATGAAACCATATAAGTACTGGGCGTATTGGTGAACTGCTGATGTACTCTTCTATGGCTTTGCTGATATTGTTGTTGTTAGTCTTTCTCATATTAAGTCTTTTATCTTTATCAGGCTGGTCATGTTTCGACAAAACTAAAAACAGCAAAGCTTTTACGACTGCACGATTTTGCTCGCATGTCGTAAAAGCTTTGCTGTTATGTCTTATTTTGTTGCCCATAAAGCCAGACATCAAGTTTATGTCCTATGGCTCCATTCGGACTGTTATTGTTAATAGTTAAGTGCTAGTCGAAGCACAAAAAAGCGTGAAGCCCATTGTCGCTCGCTTCACATCTTGAGGTCTTCGAACTTACCCGTCAGCCGAAACGAGCAACGAGACCCCACGCCGATATGTATAGATACACTCTCATAGAGCCAGCTCTTTTGGGGAGCTGACTTATGAAAGGTACGTATATTACATACCCATAGGCATCACCGTTGCGAGGTTTCTTAGCTGACCATGAAGTGTTCGAAGTTTCAAGATGCCAGAAAACCAAGCGCCAATAACGCTTTTCTAAAGTTTACCCTCAACCTACCGACACTCTTTCAAGTGACTTCGGCGTAGGGCTATTAGCATCATCGCACTTAAAGGTACGAAGTTGCGGCACAAAAATAATGAATTTAATTGAAATGACCAAACATAAACCGAAAAAGTTTATGTTTGGTCGCATAAAAAGTTTTTTTAAAATAATTATTTGCTACAGAAAAACAGTCTTCATCTCAAAAACATCAACGTCGATATTATGCCAGTCATAAGGAAGAACTACAACGCAAAAGCCGTGAATACCACAGACAGCTAAGAGTGAATAAGAATAAGTGATTGTAGAAAATGTTTGCAAAGTTTTCTACATAAAAAAAGTTAATTTAATCGGTGGTATGTTACGCAAATCGCTGATTTTTTATATTTTTACACCATTAAAGAAAGAAAACGATATGGCAGAAATAGCAAACCGTATATGCGAGACAAGTGAAGGGCAGATTCTCTTCATCTCAGACTTCTCTGACATCAATGATAATGAGAAGGTGGTAAGTCGTGCACTTTCTGTAGAAGAAAAAAAGGGAAATATAGTTCGATTAGCTAATGGGGTTTATCTTCGCCCTAAGAATACCCGATTTGGGATAGTCTATCCATCAATAGATGAAATGGTGATGGATATAGCCCAGCGAGATAAGGTGCAAATACAACCTTCAGGAGTTACAGCGCTCAACAAACTTGGACTCTCAACACAGGTGCCTACAAAATATACTTATCTGACATCGGGAAGTGGAAGAGTCTTGACTCTTGGAAATCGGACTATAGAGTTGAAGAGAAGTGTTCCTAAGAACTTTGCTTTTCAGACAGTGTTGGCAGCGCTTCTTGTACAAGCTCTTAGAACATTAGGACAAAAGAATGTAGGTAATCACGAACTCTCTACCATTAGAAAATTGGTCAATGAAGAGGAACATAAAGACTTGTTTGTACAAGATCTTACTCTCATGCCAGTATGGATGAGAAAGCTGATAACTGATATTATAGATAAAAACGAGCATTATGACACTTAAATACACTTAAAACTTGGTGATGAGATAAGAAAATATGGAATAGACGAGGGCGACTGGAAGAAAGTATTCTCAGTTTTCTCCCATTTTCCTCATATCAGTAAGGCTATACTTTTTGGCTCCAGGGTCAAAGGAACCCACAAGCCTTTTTCCGATGTAGATATAGCATTGGTAGGCGAAGCCTTGTCGCTTACCGACTTGCTTCACCTTAAGAATGAGATAGATGACTTACTCCTGCCTTACGAGTTTGATTTTTGTATCTATAAGGATTTGAAGGATGAAGAATTCAAAAGTCATATTGACAGGAGAGGGGTAGAGGTGTATGATAGTAGTCGTTGGAGAAAATAGTATCAAAGTCCGCACATCAGTTGTTGTGCAAGCGTAGAACAGCTGATGTGCGGTGAAATTTTTACATCTTCTTTAGTTATAGAATTATGATGGATATTATTTCTTTTTGCTATTCTTTTTAGTCAATGTTTTTTCGTCAGATTTCAATCTGCGTTCTACTTTCTTGACATCTTCGCCAGCAGGAAGATTTTCTGGCACAATACCACGTTGGAGCATCATGTTACGAACAGCCTTATTATTATCGACATGTTCTTGACAGATAGTTTGCTGACCATGCAAATCCTTTTGCTGAACATTGACAGAAGTCATTTCTGCAGCAAAATCTTTGGCTTTGATATTGAGTGTAGGGAGGAAATCGGCGAGAGGTCGGCTGTTAGGAGCACCCAATTTACGTTTGAGAAGAGCCGTGTCGAGATTAAACAACGCCTTATCACCTAATGAGCGAATGATGGCAAAGCCTTTGCTGTCCACACCTCTTTCATATAATACACCAGAGAGACGTTTCTCTGTTTCTGCAAGTTTTGCACGTGCTTGTACACGTTCGTATTCCAGCAAACGCTTTTGTACCAGCTCTGCTCGGCGAGTTTGTACGGCAAAGTAGTTTTGGGCAAAAGAAATTTGTGACTTGCGTGGGTCACCATTTTGGGCAATAAGGTAGCAAGCATAACGAGTCAGCATGTAGTCTTTGACTTCACGCTGAGCACCTTTAGCTAGAGGTATCATTTTCCCAACGCCGGGAAAATGATATTCTACCATTTCGCCAGCGTTAATACAAGCATCTTTAGCTCGCTCGATGACACCTTCAAATCTTTCCCATTTGGAATAACCTAACACTTGTGCAAGTTCTCTTGCGCTCCAACACTCTACGCCTTCGTATTCGTTGGCGATAGCTTCGAATTGCTCGAACAATTCTTTGATTTCTTCTTCCTTCATAATCGTTTATTTTTATGATATTTCGACAAAGTTACGCTTTTTATTTGGTTGCTGCAAGGAAATCTTATATTTCTCATATGTATTTAGAGACCCCTAAACTACCATGAATAACAAAAATCAACCAAATATAAACTATTGAAGCACAGACACTTTTAGATTTTAACACTTCGGACTTTCTATTTGGTGGTTCCCGATTTTCCGCTTATTTTTGCAACGTATTTCTACCGCGGAGAATTTAGGGAGCTTTTATTCTGTTATCTCGTGGGTAGAGTTGACAAGGGTTTACAAGCGTTTACTTTGGTTGACTCGAATACTAAAGGGAGAGAAGAAAGGGAGTGACCTCGTTTGAAAAGAGAAATATCGTGGAAAGAGTTGACAAGGGTTGGCTTCGGGTTACATGAGTTTACTCCGCGGTGGTTTACACGAAAAGAATGTAAAACCACATAATTCGGAATCAAATGAGAAAGACAAGAAAATGTGCTTTCTGCGGCAAGGAATTCACTTGCAACAGCGGTTCGCAGAAGTATTGCTCAGAACATTGTGCTGAGGCGGCAAAGGCTCAGCGCAAGAAGAAACAGCAGGACTTTATCAAGGCTGTAGAGCCTGCCATTGACATCGCAAGTCAGGAGTATCTCACTTTCTCAAAGGCAGCCATTCTCATGGGATGTACGCGCCAGTACGTTTACAAATTGGTAAACGAAGGAAAACTCACGGCATCTCGCATCAGCAGTAGAATGGCATTCATCCGCAAGACAGACATCGAACAGATGCTGGCTGGCAATCCCTACCATAGAGTATTGCCTGGATCTTCTACAAACAAAGCAAGCAAAAAGTCATCCACTCCATCATCTTCCCTGTCATCAGAGAAAGGCAATAACCATGGTGTTGAATCAGCACTGAAGTTTTCCGAACCGCTCGAATACATCTCTGGTGAAGATGTCATGGCCATCTACAAGGTAAAGAAGTCATGGCTCTATGCTTCTGCCAAAAGAAACGACATACCTATGTGCAAGATTGCGGGGAAGAACTATTATAGCCGTAAGCACATGGATGAACTTTTCGGAGTTACAGCCGAGATAGAAGCCCTAACAGAGTGGCTCACCACCAAGGGGGCGGAAACACTCTATTCTACAACCAAGGAATCATTGCGCACCCAGGCATACCGTCGCCATATTCCCACCAAGCGTGAATATGGCAAGACCTATTATTCGAAGAAACATCTTGATGAACTCTTCCGTCCAGACCTGAAGGCAAGCGATGCCTATTGCACCACAGCAGAAGCAGCCGAGAAATACGGCATGACCAGGAGCAATATCTGCGTTATCATCAAGAAAGAGAAAATAACCAAGATAAAAGTCGGTGTCCAAAACCTCATCGTCAAAGAGGAACTTGAAAAGGTAATGGCCGAGAGGCTGGCTCAATTTGGTTCCTATCGGATTCAATGACGGTGGAAAACAGATATTTCACCCACGATTTTGAGCAAAATCCAATTATTCCTCAATTATTCACAAGTTACGATAAGTTTTCATCATCACGGGTACGCCATTCGGTTACTTTGTGCCCGAATTGCTGGCAACAGCCATCAGCATTCAGTAAAATGTAAAATCCCAAAAGTAGTATTATGAGTAACATCTGCAAGACCGTGACACTCCGCACACGCAAAATCAAAGGCGGTGAACAGCTATCCTTCTATCTCGACTACTATCCCGGCTACAGGGATGAGAGTACGATGAAGGTCATGCGTCATGAATCGCTTGGCATCTACATCTATGCCAAGCCGAAGAACCAAAGAGAAAAGGACTACAACGACCGTATGCGTGAGAAAGCGGAAGCCCTCCGCTGCCGTCGCTATGAGTCCATAGTCAATGAAAGATACGATTTCTTTGATAAGGAGAAGATGAAAGGCGATTTCCTTGCCTACTTCAAACAGAAGGCAGACAAGAAGAACTGCAAGTGGCAGCATGTCTATAAGCATTTCGCTCGATTCTGTAACGACAAGTGCCGCTTCGATGAAATCACCGTTGACTTGTGCAACAAGTTCCGCGAGTACCTTCTAAATGCCCCACAGACTATCCACACGGAGCACAAGCTGCACATCAATAGTGTGGCTGGCTATTGGTCAACCTTCCGTGCCGTACTCCATACAGCCTACAGGGAACACATGATCATGGAGAATCCAAACGGCTTTCTGGAACGTATTGATACTATTCCAACGGAAAAAGAGCACCTGTCCAAGGATGAGCTTATAAGGTTGGCGAACACGCCTTGCGAATATCCCATCTTGAAGACAGCCTTTCTCTTTGCCTGTCTGACGGGACTGAGAAAGAGTGACATCAAGCAGCTCACATGGGAGAACATACAGCCATACGGTGACGGAGGCATGTATGTGACACTCCGTATGCAGAAGACCAAGGAACTGGTGAACAACCCCATTAGTGACGAGGCATTGGAGCTGATTGGAGAGAGAGGTACTGGCATCGTCTTCACAGGTTTCACTGACAAACTTACCCAGACTCCCTTGAAGAACTGGCTGAAAGCCGCTGGCATCACCAAGAAAATCTCGTTCCATTGCAGCCGACATACATTCGGTTCTCTACAAGTGGATGCTGGTACGAGCGTCTATACTGTCCAGCAGATGTTGGGACACAAGAATGTGGCTACTACTCAGATTTATGCTGCAATGGCAGACGAGAGCAAGCGCGAGTCGGTAAACCGCATAACATTGAAGTCTGCAAAGAACGTGCAGCTAAAGGTTGTCGGCTAATAGAGTTTCATTCACATTGCTTATACGGGGAGAGGCATTGCTTCTCCCATTTTTTGTTTCGTTCCTTTTCGTTTATAATCCTTATAGTATGAAAAACGCCTCAAAATCATACTCGATAGCCAACTAAAATTAAAAAGAAGCAGATTATTTTGACAATCATCAGCTGTCAGAAACAACCAAAGTAACTTTGCACACCGAAAGAGCCAATCGTAGGCAACAAACAAGAGTAATTACGATAGTAAAAGGTAAAAACAATGAAAAAGACATCAGTTATAAATGGTGAACCGGTATTCCCTACAATAAACTTCAAGACCATGCTATATTTGCTGGTAAGCATAGCGGTATTGTTCATCGCTATCATACCGGCACGAATAATCAGCGGTATATTCTCACAAGATGTGAGCATCTTCTACATTTCCTTCGCAGGCTTTACTGTGTTATTGGAGTTTATGGTATGGTACTTCCTATGTGTGCCAATGAAAATCTATGAATCCATATTAGCCAACAAAGCGATGGGTGAGAAATTAATTGTCGCAGAAGAACAACCCGGATCAAAGTTACCAAATGAGGAAGTCGTTTCTGGGGAGCCGGAAATGCTATTGGCAATGAAAGAAGAAACGAAAGACATCATTACTCCTTCCTCTATGATTGACCTTTACAGGCAGGGTTGTGATGATTTTTACAGGAATCAAACGGCTCATAGGAAAGAGCAGCTTGACAAGATAGTGGAATATCTTCATTATACCATGGCTCCGTTCATCAAACAGGATGACATGGAGACATTCTGTGCTGAAATAATGTCGTTTGCCATCAACCCAGCATACGAGCCTAAGCCGTTTGTCGGGTTAAAAGGTACACTAACCAGTTTTGACGTGCGCCATCTGATATGGAACATCACTTCAAGGTTAGGACTCGGCAGGGGTAAGCCGTACAGCGTTGAACTATGCATCAATTTCATCCGCACCATGTTCCCAGACCTTTGCAAAGACCTTGATAATTCCACCTTGAAGAACCTGAGAGTCACATCAACATCGGACAAAATTCATATAGACTTGCCTGGCAAAGACGGAATATCGTTTCATATATCTCAATCCATAAAGTAGAATCATCTCCTTCTCATCGTTAACAACCAGCCGCATCCGATTTATATTGTCAGATGCGGCTGGTCCTATATTCATGTACCTTTCACAAAACTGGCTATCTTTCCCTGCCAGTATATAGAACTTCGTCTGCCTTCTTAGTCCCACTGCAATAACAGTCGAATCATACGACAGTTTTTGCAGTGGGTTATTTGTGCTTACTTGCTAATATTATGAAGATACCTGGCGAAATTCTCTGTTGTCATTCAATAATCATCTGATAATCAAACCTTTTCAAGTTATTATAAAGTGATTTGCGAATTACCATAAGTTTTCATCAGCACGGATGCTTCATTCAGTTCCTTTGCACCCGGTCTCTAACCAAAGGCCGTGAAAATTATGGAACAAAATGAATTGACATTCAACGACCTCCCACAGGTCATCGCCCAGCTTCGGAATGAGGTGATGGGTATGAAAAGACTGCTTATCAAACAGCAGGAAGAGAATTGGAAACATCATGTTCGCGAGAGCCGTCACAAGCCCATGACTGTGGAGGAAGCGGCTGAGTACACACGCATTCCTTTAGGGACGCTGTACATGAAACTCGGTGACGGGACGATACCAGCCACCAAGCCAGGCAAACGTTACGTCCTCTATCAGGACGAACTTGACAAGTGGCTGGAGGCGAACCGAAAGAATGCCGTGCCGCTGACAGCAGACGAAGAGAACGATGCCATTCTCTCTTCGCACAAGCGCAAACCGAACAAGTCCTGCTGGCATGATTAACAGATAGAGATATGAATTACATCGGCTTGATGAATCAAATGTGGCGTTCTGCCATGAAGTCGCCAATGCCAGCAAGTGAGATTGCCTTGTTTGCCTATCTTGTGAACGAATGCAACAAGCGTTTCTGGCAGATGCCCTTTGCCTGTTCCACTACAAGGATAAGTGATGACCTCCGTGTTTCAAGACAGACGGTCATCACGGCAAGGGAGCATCTTGTCAAGCGCAGACTTATCTCGTTCACCGAAGGCAAATCACGCCATCTACCGTCAACCTATACACTCACAAATTGGACGGATGACTTGACAGTAGGCTTGACAGATGGCTTGACGCATGACTTGACACATATAAAAGATAAAGACAAAGACAATTTAATAAAAGGCGATTCGAAAAATCTATCAATCAAAGAAAGGGAAAGGAATAATGACAACAATACTCAAAATAGACGTGAGGAATTAAAGAAATCCATGCAGCAGCGTCGTCCTATGAAGGCTCGTTTTAAGCTGTCCATGTCAGAGGAAAAGGCTTATTCCTATCTGTTGGCTGCAATTATGGCTGAGGTGGAATATCGACACCGTGTCTTCTGTTCTAACGAAGATATGGAGAAGCAACTTCAGGAGATGGCTCATTGGCTTACCACACCATCATCCCATTTCGGCATCCTGCTGTGCGGTGGATGTGGAAATGGCAAGAGTACAATGCTTAAAGCATTCCAACAATTGCTGAACACACTGCATATTCCCAAACCATACAACGAAGGAACGTATGGAATCCGAATTGTGGATGCAAAGTACATTGCGTACCTCTGCAAGAACAACTATGAGGCATACCGTAAACTCATAAATGTTGATATGCTTGGCATAGATGACCTTGGCACGGAACCATCAGAGGTATTGGACTATGGTAACATCTATACACCTGTCATTGACCTGCTAACAAAGCGTTACGAAGAGCAGCTTTTCACCATTATCACGACCAACCTCACTCCGCAGCAAATCCGAGGGCATTATGGTGACCGTATTGCCGACAGGCTCAATGAGATGGTCAAGAAAATCGTGTTCAACAATTGTACTTATCGTATAGACAAATTTGCGACACGTGGTTAGTTGCATTCCAAATCTTCGGGCATTGGGCTTGCCCATGTGCCAGATTATTCTGGCATCGGGAAGCCTAATACCCCATCCTCGCTTTGCTTGATTGAAGTCTGCCATTCCAAGGCAAGCCGTTATTGTCTGGTTTCTTGGCTTATCTTATTGGATAAGACTACCCAATATGATTGCGTGTTCTTCATACACCCCAATACAAATCAAGGAATAAGTGACCATATGGGTACGTCGTCTGAAGGGATTATGTAAAAACGGGATGCCCAGCTTTGCACACCAAATAAAAATGGTCACTGCTTGTAATTTTGCGCAGCAACCATTTCTTGTAAATTTGAACAGAGTCAAATACGTTGTCCTCTGCTTAAAGTCATCACCCAATCTTGTCACAGTCGAAATACGACCGATTCATGTGGTGTGAATCAATCTCAATGCCATACTTGTTCATGAAAAGCTGAGCCAACATCGGCTGCTCGCAAGTAACACCTATTGGCGGTGTCGTGGATGTTGTGCTTGTTTCGATGAACATACCTTTTTCAAGGCGTTGTCTCTTGTTCTTGCAAGCAGCGTTACCGCTGTTCTTGACAACAATTCTCCAGAGTGCCATAATACATTTGTTTTAATGTGAATACTGTGAGACTACAGTGAGTCTCGATACTTTTCTATTGCCTGAATGAGATCGTTTAAATCTTTGACGTTCTCTTCTTTATTATCATGATATACAAAGTTCAAATCAAGTAAGTGACTCAGATAAAATTCTGTAGGTCTTTTTTTGTGTCCAAAACAGGATCATATCATCTTCATCTGTAAATAGTTCCTTATTGTCTTTCATTTCTTTCAGCTTGTATAGTGATACTTCAGAATCTTTTAATCCCATAAATTAAAAAAATGCTTTCGGAACAAATCAAGACCTTGCTCGATTGTCCTTTTTTCATCTTCCGAATATGTATTTGCATACTTCATCAACTCAAAAGCGTCAATCATCTTTTGAATAGCACAGTTCCACTCGCGCATACCTTTGAAGTCGGGACAATAGCCATGTTTCTCTAGTGCCTTAAAAGCCTGTAAGCGTGGAACGATTAACCGAGCCAAAGTATGGTACGTATTCCAAACCTCTTCAATGGGATAGTCGTTCTTGTGGCTCCAGTTCTCGGTAGAGTCCTTATTTCTCAGTTTTGCCATATTCCATTTCTATTATTGTAATAACACAATTGCTCGAAGTTCTTGTTTAGATTGGGGTGCCATACCCCACTTAATCAAAAACTCTCCTGTTATAGACTCAATCCAGTCGCTAAACGGTTGTAGCTCATCCATCCGTAAAGGCTGTTCTTCGGGAAAGAAGAAAAACACTAGAGCATGATTGAATGGTTCAAGATGTGTGGAATTTCTTGTTATTTCGACCATCATCAGATTCATTCTGTTTGCCATTAAGGCATCTACAGAAACATCAAAGGCATGAATTACTCCACCTTCCTGAAACAGGTCTCTCACATCGTTAACATCGATGCTCACAAGACCCTTAGGAGCGTTGAGCACATCCATGATGCAGCGTTTAACCTGTCTGTGCTCTTCTTCTATTGTAACTTTTTCGTCAATGAGGGCAAAAACGGGTCTCATGTATTCTGGCCCTATCATGCATTTCTGTTCTTCCATAATCATCTATCCTTTTATTGATTGATACTCTTCTGGGAAGTCTTTCTTTAGCATGGCAAGGAAAGCATACTGATACATCGAACCGACAAAGTGTGCCATGCTTGGCAAAGGTCTCTTGGTTGCCCTGTCAAAGAGTGAACTCCAGATATGATTTAGCTCGTCCTCCCTAAAGCCGTTATCCATTCCCCGATGCAGATAAACATGTTTAAGGCATTCCGCTTCAAGTGGGTTCTGGCCAGACATCAGCTGAACAATCCTTGCTGACTCTTTCCAAGTCATACCTATCCAGCCCGTCATGAACCAGCAGACATCCTCTCTATATAGGAATCCGTATGGGAATCGCCATTTGTCAAATAGCCGTACTACACCGTGCTTCTTCTTATAGTCTTCAATGTTATGGACGTGAATTTCGTAAATCAGCCGTGCACTGTATAGGGCAGTAATGGTAAGCAGGTCTTCCATAGAAGTTATCTTACCGAAAAGTATCTCAGCCATTTCCTTTGCCAGCTTGTCACCAAAGAAAGGAATGCTTCTGTCTTCTTCATCAAACAATGTCTGATAACCATTTGAATAATACAGAATGTTTGCACTTCCACGATGATACATGTCTGGACATACCTTGCCAGCCTTGACGATTTCATGTTGAATGCGCTTGATGCGAGTCAGCGTATCTGAGCGGATGACGTTAAATCTGAATATATGTATGTTGTCAGTCGGCTCAACATCACCGTCAATGCAAAGCGTATCTAATCCGTCATCTTCTTCCACTTCATAAACCTTATAATGTTCTGCTACACCATCAGGACAGACAACTATAGAATAGCCTTTCTGCTTCTTCCTATATCCACGAAACGTATTGATTTCTTCTTCACTCTGAATGTTGTCTATGTCTGATGTGCGGGCAATATTGTCATACCCGAATACTTCTGTAGCCTTGAAATATGCCCAGTCATAGGTATCTTCATCAACCTCAATGTCCATCGTCGTATCACTATCTTCATCGCCCCAAAAGTCTATCGGTGTAAGGCTGATACTTCCAAGGCAAATGTTAGTAATTCCAAGTGCATGACAAACATGCGAAGCGGTCATCCATCTGCGGCCTGGTCCGATAAGTGCATCAGGCATAGACGTTAGTTCTTTCACGTATCGGTGCATCGCCAAGAAGTAATCGACCTGCTTCCTATTCTCAATAAAAGTGAGTTCCTGTAACAAGGTAAATGTTCTGACTCCACGATTGGGAATGCTCTCTTTCCCTTCTATGACGAGCTTTCTTAATTGTTCTATTGCTGTTTCCATATAGTAGTTATTTTACTAATGGATTATTGGAATTGTATGCAGCATAACTGATGACCACTTGATTACCAAGTGCAGGGTCATAGTCAAGGATGAGGTCGCCATACTTGCGTCCTTCTGCCAACAGATTGCATAAAAGAATCTCGTCTTCCGTCAAAACTTCATGCTCTGTTCCTGTGACAAGACGGACAACGATGCCGTCCATCTTTGGTATCATGTCATACGATGTAAACAACTCGTATAGATACTTTGCGCCACTTTTACCATTAGAGGCATACGACATGATTTCCTCAGTACAGAACAACTCAGAGTGGAAAAGCTCACAGAGTTGTTCAACACGCATATAGTTTCGTGCATCTTTTAACGCCCGTATTGCTTGAACTATAAAATCACTGATAACTGTCATACGCTCATAGTAGTGTTCCAAGAACTCAATCCTGAAGCGTTTCTTTCGCTTAATCTTATTCAAGGGGACGCTACCAAACCACACAGAATCCTTTGCAAGTTTGACAAGTTCTGCTTTCTTTAACTTGGACAGTTGTCTAATGGTGGGTATGAAACCGCCATATTCACGTATTACATTGAAATTCTTCAAGGCTCTGACTTTATAATAAAGGCTGTTGTTCCATCTGTCTAACGTAGCCATATCCAAATCATAAATCCTAAAGTGTTCATCCACCTGCTTCTCGACGAACCCATAGAACGATGTATGCCACAAGCAGCAAGCAGCCAATTCTTCATTAGATGCAGCGACTTCGGGCGCAATAACGAGTTCTTTGGTTAGTGAGTGTTCCCACAAGTCACCCTCCATCGGATATGCGTTAAGATGCAGTCCGCTACCGTCCTCCCAGTCTTTCATGGTTATGTGACACACCTTATCGTTAGCATCCTCATGGAGTACAGGTTGCATCAGACGCAACATGTCAAAATGGATTTTGTACCAGCCAAGACTTTGCCCCATGTCTGGGTACATCTTGACGATGAGAGGAGCCACATCCTCAAACCGTACGCAGTCTAAAAGTTCCTTGAATGTCATATCAAACCTTTTTGTTTATTTCAATGTTAATCTCTGTCTCGAACTTCCGCACATAGATGAAATCTGTAATGGCGAAGTTCATGTGGTCGAAGATGTTGTGGAATGCACTGTGAAGGTGTAGGTCTTTCGTCAGTTCTCTATCAAGCCCCTCATTCCAATTAGGCGGTGGGCAGTCCATACCGATAAAAGTGTCAAAGTCCTCATTGATGTCCCTTGGCAAGGTTAGCGTTGGAAGTGTAACACCATCATCATACAATGGGTTCCAACCGCTGTCACAGATTGCGCCCCAAAGTTCTCCTCGTTCTTCACCTTGCAAAGGGTGAAGTCCTGGATAGTCATAGGAGAGGAAGCATTTGGCTGTAACCTCCACATCATCCCCCCAGGCGTTTTCTTTGATGCTATCCCAGATACAATGCGCCCTGTCATACATTTCCTTCAAGGCATCTCGCAGGGCATCGTTAAAGGCGATGATGTCCTGAAGGATTTCCTCTTGGTGAGCTAAGACCCTCTTGTTGATCATGTCCTTCCGTAAGGACAGCAGACAGTCGCAATCGGAATAGTCGTGCCGATTATCGTTGTATTTCCATAGGATTTCTCTTTCTATGCGCTCTATGTCATAATCGTGTAAGTCAACCATAATACTCATTTTAGTATGTATTTTTAATTTTATCGAGTATAGAATTGTTTTCAAGACTCTGTCTGGTTTCTATTGAACCAAGAGCTATGTCATACATTGCCATAAGCAAAACCTCTTGCATGCTTTTCTGTGGGAGAGGTATGCGGACAAAAGCATCCATATAGGCATCAATCTTTTTATCCACATACTCCGCTGCCATCAAGTAAATCTGCTCTTTCTCCTTTGGCACATGTACTTCAAATTCACAACCACCTACATGGATGTTCAGTCTATTCGTTCCTTTTGCCATATTGATATTCCTATTTTTTGATAACAAACAAATTTCCAGTTGCAAAATAAGCACAGACCTCCGCCAACTGGTGGCAGAGGTCTGAGAAAAGTGATGCTTTATCGAAAAATAATATTATGTCAACGTGCAGAACGAGTGTTTATCTTCTTTCCATCCTTGCTCCATGTATAAATCCATGAGCCTTTCTGGGTTGTGAATGAATCACCAGCTACAGAGAGGATTTTTCCTACAGATGAAACTGCGAAAGTATGAAGTTTCTTCCCAGTAGGGTCATAGGTGTAAATCCAAGTACCATGCTGGATGATGTAGAAATTTGCGCTATAGCCTTTCAGCTCTCCTGTAGATGTGCTTACTGTCTTTATCTTTTTGCCACTGTCATCATAGATATAATACCAAGAATTCGTTGTTTCTATGTGACTAATCTTCTGTGCCTGTGATTCCTGAGAACCAAGCATTACCACTAAAATTATTAGAATCTTCTTCATTATAAGCGTTGCTGTTTTATTATAGGGTCTGAGCAATACTCTCGTCGTTTACATGCCTTGCAATGCTTTCCCATCCATACTTCATCGAACTGGTTCATGGCATGTTCAACGATTTCTGGGTCATCTGTCAGGATGCCGGCCTCGAAGTTCCGCTTGTTATCCGTCTTCATGCCAATGCCCGCGTCAGTTAGGTTGACACTGCCAATGTAGACCTCTTTGCAGTCGAAAACAAGCATCTTAAAGTGGACACGCAGACAGAGGACTCGCTCTAAACGGTCATAGAGTACTGTGTACTTGTCAAAATCCTCACGAAAGTTCGGACCTGGTTCTTTTGCATGAATGAGCCTTACCTTCACACCACGCCGAATGAGTTTGGCAATAAGAGCCAGAAACGGTTTCTTCTCTTTGCCCACCTCAATGTAAAGGTCTTTTATGTCAGCCGTACCAATCCAAAGCATGTTCTTCACCGATTGTACTCGTGAAAGCACGTCCTTGTAATGGGCGGTATTAGAAATATATTTCAACATAAAGACATCCCCCAAATATTAATCTTATTTGTTTAATATATATTCTGAAACGAACACCTGAATATTCTCAACATCCTTGTAAACTTCTCGGAGGAAATCGGCAAGTTCCTCATGAGTCATATCAGATATAGACCTTTTTGAGGAAATCACGGTTTTATAGAAAACTCGATTGTCTTTAGAATCTCTTTCCAAACCTACTTCTGTTGCTTTCGTCATTAAGAGACTATCACAGAGAACCTGTTTGAAACGTTCTTGTATATCATTTTGTTCAACGTGCAATACTAATGTGTATTCTATCCCTGATAGCAGTCGTTTTTCATTTAACGGAATCCACTCAAAATGTACTTTAGTTGTCCATTTCTTGAAGAATACTTGAAAGAAGCCATTATGGATGCCGTTGTAAAAACCGATTTCCTCTTCTGGACACAGATCGTCCAACACTTCTAAAGTAGTATTTTGCAATCGTTCTATTACTGGCTTTATCATGCTCTCCATGGAATTGCTAACTATATTTTGCAACTCTCCCAGAGTATGCAAATATGCATTGAGTTTTGCATAGACTTCACCCCTTGACATTTCTTTCGTGCAACCTATACTATTGGCGATTTGGCTCAGCACCTTTTTACGGAAGCCTTTTCTCGAATCCCTTATGTCAAATAATCCTTCTAAATGATCGATGTACTGTTTGATAGCAGACTCCAACCATTCCTCTCTTACTCTACAATTAGGCAAAACTGTTTCTTTGAGCCATGGGAGTATGTTATGGTAATAATCCATTTCCAAGAAACGATCACCCAAAATCTCTTTTGTCTTTTCTGTAAGACTATATCCTTCAACTTTTTTTCTACCGTCTCGTGTCAGATATATAACCCAAATGTTATCTGAAGGAATACCTCTTTCAATCTCAGTATTCACATAACGTTCAATTTGTTTGTCCTGGTCAACAGCCCAGTGGATTTTATTCTCGATAATAACAGCATATTCTCCATCTTTCTCAATGAGTCCATCGATATTATCCCTGTTAAAATACACTTTTGACTTTTCAATGTCGAAGGTGTCAACATTAAATGTAGGAAGTTGCTTAAGAAAAGAAGAAAGAATAACGTGTTTGCCATCTTCCTTGTATTTGAGCAAATGCGTGAGTATTCTTGTATGAGCGTTTTCGTTGGCATGAAGTTCATCAATCACGTTGATATGAAATGGCAAGGCCGCTTCTTGTTCTTCATAATAATCGCCAAGTGCTTTTGCCAGTTCAATGTTCTCTGCTACCTGTTGACAGTATTGCATCATAACAGGTTCAACTATATTACGCAGTTCTATGATAGCATGACCCAATTCTACGATATTGCGCCATCCGTCAACTCTTCTGCTCAACACATATGCATATTCACAAAAGCCTCTCTTTTCGGTTTTTGCTATGTCATTATTAGGAAGATTTCTTTCAAGATAAGTGCATAATGATTTATATGTAGAACTTTCCACATGCAATTCAATATGGTTCTTATATAATTCATAATGAATATCATGTGGAAATACTATTGGCAGATTTGTGTCAATAGGCATTTGCAAGAAACCCTTACTTACATTTCTTACTTTTGCACCTATCATAGTTTCCAATAAAAGTTGTTCATTTCTTGTTTCTTCCATAATTCTAATCTTTTTAATCCAACTTTTCAAAGTCAAAATCATTTATTGAACAGCCTGCTTTCTTGTAGTCAAAACCATACATGCGCATGTACTGCTCTTTAATTTCTACTGCTCCATTGTAGAATGGAGTAGTGGTGTGTGATCGTGTGGTCACGGTGATTGACATGTCTGGTGTCAACACCTGCCCATTAGAGCGTTTTACTCGTTTGAGTGTAATTCTAAATACTTACTCATGTTCAAATATTTTTAAGTTTATCTTTCAAATAAGTTATCCAGTTACCGTCAAAGCCAATAGGATAGAAGGTACGTTCAAAAGGCTCTTTTTCCATGTCGTAAGTTATGACCTCTACTTTCTCTTTAAGAAGTTCATTCACCTTCTTATACGGAAGGTTTCGACCCCATTCTTTTGTCTCTTTCAATTGTCTCATATACGTATCTACGTCAATGAAACAATCATGTTTAATAGGTTTCTCACCTGCGAGACAATCTAAAGTAACCTTCAAAACGTAATCTCCCTTTTCATAGAATCTGAAAGACCCATTCCCACCAACGACATGAGTGCCAGAAGGTGTTTCGCCATTCTTAACTCCTTGAATGATGCCTGTATTTGCATCATAAGAGACTTCAACCTTTGCCTTGGTTTTCCAGAATTTGAATTTATGAGTGCCATCATTGTTATAGGGACATGAAGCCTCACACATTAGAAGGAATCTTTGAGCATTTTCCTCTACTGCCTTTATTGCTTTAATCACCACATCACCCCAATTCTCCCACCTGACGGATGTAGGATAAAAATCTCTGCGTTTATTCTGGATAAAGTTATACTCATCTGGCTTGTTTTCCTTTCTTATCATGAATGACTTATATAGGCCATCAACGTCCAAGTAGAATTTTGCTCTGACTTCGTTCTTTTCCACATCGTCCATCGGCTTATAGACAAGCTCCATCACATATTTGCCAACCTTAACATAAACACCATAGGAATTTCCAAAAGGTTCGATATATTCCAATTCAACAAACTCTGCCTTACTATTCTCTAACACATAGTCATGGAAGAGGTTGTATTGTTGCCGAAGCTTATCCACTTCTTTACACTCGGCAATCAGCCTTTCTGCCAAATCAATATTCCGTTGGCATTTTGCCTTCTCTTCTTCAGGACAGGACAACAAGTAACTATCAAGTTTCGGTTTAATATCGCCTAACTTTTCACTGTTATAGCCAAATTTTAAGATTTGGTCAAATTCTTCAAGTGCATTCATAATGAATTTTTTTAGTATTACAATATTTCTCTTGCTATCCACGCACAAGCCTCTGCGTCGGCAAGTGCGTGATGATGGTCTTCCAACTCATAACCACAGGCAGCAGCTACAGTCTGAAGTTGGTGGTTTCCCAAATTAGGAAGCACCCGCCGTGAGACACAAAGGGTGTCATAGAACTCATAGTCAGGATAGTCCATCTGATACACACGGAATACCGATTTCAGACAACCCTCGTCAAATGGCTTGTTGTGAGCCACGAGGGGCAATCCCTCAATGAGAGGCTCAATCTGTGCCCAAACCTTTGGAAAGACAGGAGCGTCGTCAGTGTCCTGACAGCAAAGCCCATGAACCTGAGAACACCAGTAATTGTAATAGTTTGGCTCTGGCTGGATGAGAGAGTAGAACGAATCTACTATCTCACCATTTCGTACAATGACGATACCAACAGAACAAACCGAAGAACGCTCGTTGTTAGCTGTCTCAAAATCTATTGCTGCAAAATCTTTCATTTTATTGTTTTTATTATTTCTAACAGTTGATAATAATAGTTGTTCAATGCTTCAACTATAATATCACTATCTGTTGATTTGATAGTAGGAAGATGTAAATATATCCTGTTCTTCAATCCCATGTTATCAATTATTGCATTGGGATATCTCTTTATTAATTCTTCTTTATACGGGACAAAACAATTTGTATCCCAGACTGTAACAAACACATGAAAGTAATCGTCATTTTCTATGTTTTTTCGTCCATACCAAGATTCAAGTCCTATTTTGTTTGTCTTATCATTGAAAGAAATTCCTAAATCCCAGCCTTGATAAATCCACCATTTAGCGCTTGTCATTTGTTTTAATCGGCTTTTGATTAATGACAATTTTGACAAGTATCCAATCTCTCCTTGGAATTTATCAGAAGATCTGGTATCATAACAGAATTGAAGTTTCATCAACATACCCTCCGGTTTGTTTTTCATAAAACGCATCAGTCGCCTAGGATGCATAAAACTGTTTTCTTCAAAAACAGGACTTAGGTATTTAACACCTAGTTCATGAATGGTTTTATCAAAAAAGCATTTTGCTTTGTCTCTAAATTGAGAGTGTTGGGACAATTGTCCAAAACCTAAATAACATGGTGCTTTTAAGTTCTTAATGTCATCATTGAATATTTTATCATTTATGTCATTAAGTTTAAACTGATTGTTCAAAGCAATTCCTTTATTAGGATTTGGATCTTTGAGGTAAAACAGGTTAAATATTTGAATAACACCATTAAGATTGCCGTAACCGTTAAGTCTAGCTCTCTCAGTAAACAATTCGTTTACAAGATTCAACGTGGGATCACTACCAAATTCATACCAATCTTCGGTAAAACTTTGGTCATTATCGAACTGACGCAGATGGTTCAGCAATTCCTTATCTGTTTCTGCATGATGATCAGGATACTTAAAATTGGCTCCACCCGGATTCATCATTACTATCGAACCAATAACATCCCATGAGTTGCCAAATTGCAGTAAAGTCCGCCAACGGTATCCCATGTCAGTATTGGCTATTTTATTATAGTGAGTATAGACTTTCATCTGTTTATTCATTGCTTATATTATATTTGTTCCACATTCTTTTAATCTTTCCGGCAATTTCTTTACGGAGCCAGAGAGGTTCCAACACTTCCATATCCTCACCGTTCCAGAGAAGTTCTTGTTGGAAGTCAAACTCTGGACGGAGATTAAAGGTAAAGATGCTGTATTCTTCATTACGTTCAATCTCTTCCTGCGACTCGTGCATCTTCAGGTCACGGATGTAGTTGGCCTGTCCTGCTGATACCTTCAACTTGACTGGCTGGATTTTAACAGACTGTTCAGCGATAATGCCGAAGCAGCCATCAAAGAAGTCCTGTGCTGTCCAGTCTTTCGGAATTTCAAAAGTCTCTGCTGTTGCATGAAGATATTTAATTCTGTCAAGAGAATAGATACGCGGCCCTTTCTCATAATAGTAGGAATAAGTGCTACGAGCCACCATGTACCAACGCTGCCGGAATAGTTTTACACAATACGGCTGAACATCGAAGTTGTTCTCCTCGTCCTTCCAATAACTGTGATAGGTCATGTTTAGCACACGATTTTCCTTCATAGCTTCGATGATGGGCTGAAGGTAATCCTGCCCCGATGGAACATACTCCAAGATGATACGATCTTTGATGCTCTGGCTATTCGCTAAAGCATTGCTGACACAGAATGTGTTGTATAGCCAGGAACGGAGTCCATTTTTACTAATGTCTTCCTCGTTCTCAATGTAATAGCGGTACTCGCCACGGTTCTCATTGACTATGCTGATTCCAAACATGTCCCAAATGACATAACGCCAGTTATCAAAGGTACGTTTTGGAATATCCACACCTCTACTAATATCCGTGTCGCGAAGCCATAGCTCGTTCAGTTCTTTGAATGAAATCTTCCGTCTGCGATATATGGTTTCTATCACCCAGACGTATTTGGTAATCAGGCTTTGCCCTCTATCGTTATTAATCATATTTTATGTTTTTTCTGCAAAATTACTCTAAGGGTACGCCAAGCCGTGGCAGAGGTTCTCATTTTTTTTCTCCGTGGTCATTATCCACGTTTCTATATTTCCTGATTGCCTAACGCCATTTTATTTTATTTCATCAACTGGCTTGTCTTTGCCCAATAGAAATATGCTTCTGGTAAACCAATACGCAACTTGTTCAATTTGCTTGTTAAAACATGTTTTATCAGCAAATCCCCAGATAATTGTACATCAGTGAATCGCTCAATGTTTTCACCACCTGTTTCTATCAGTGTGGCAAGGTATGCGGCTTTTGCTGCATCAATAATGGCTTCTTCGATGCGGTAAGCACCCTTGTACATGAAAGGCTTGATGTTGATGATACCCTTTTGTAGCAAAGCAAACTTATCTTTGTCAACAAAGCCCCTTGTACTGATGTTTAGTGCCGTTTGTCGAATGTCGTCATAGATTTGTGACAAGTCATGTCCCAAGTTTCGATAGCCTAGTTCTACATCTGCAATAGCCTTGAATGATTGTGATACAGTGCCAATGTCCTGCATTCTGTCGAAGAGTCGCCCCACATCATATAGCTGTTTGATAATCTCTAGAGTGGTGAGTTTATCGTTCTTATAATACGGAATGCCCGTTGTCTCTGGCGCAAATGCAGTCAGCTTATCACCGAGGATGTCCTCAACGGAAGGCACAACAACCTTCAGCGGCTCTCCATCCAGTTTAATGAATGGGCTAACGATGTCTATGGTATTTGTTTTATGGTAGTGGCAATCCTCATACAGTACATCCAGAAGGATGAAGGATGTTACATCAGATTGTCCCTTGAATGCCACTTGATAAAAGAACTTGGAATGACTTTTCGGTACATCCTTCCCTGCTTGACGGCGTTCCACGAGTTGATACTCCAAGAAGCCGCTTTGTGCATAGTCCTTCAGATAGTCTTCAATGTTTGTACCAGGTGGACACATGATGTCGATATCGATAGACAAACGATGAGAACCGCCGCCAAGAATAAGCATCAAACTTGTACCACCCTTGAAATGGAATGGGCAACCGGATGCAGACAGCATTTCGAGCAAAGAAAAAGCACGGATGACCTTTTCAATGAGGTTCTTGTCATTGTATTGCAGTTCTGTGGATTTCTGGGCAATCCATTCAGTGGTGAAGCATTCTTTGTTAATCATGTGAGTTGATGGTTTGGATAATTGTTTTTATTTCTTTTCTTATACCACGACGACTTGCATATCGCAAAAGGCGACTTTCATTGATAGAGTAGAGTGATAGCGCGTTTTGGAATATGTTCACGCCTTCAGCTTCTTGCAGGTAGAAAAAATCTTTGTCTTTCTGCAAATCCACCAAAAGCTTTTCTAATGTAGGAACCAGTATTCCACTATATTCTTGGACGGGTGACTCTGTAATAAGCGGCTTGACGAATATGGAAGGCTGTGACAAGACTATATAATTATATATAAGTTCGCGCGTTGGGCGCAAATATGCGGTTTTCCCCTCATCCCTCAAATGGTTAAATACAGCTGTTACGGCATCACGCTCGGTTTCTATGTATGTGATATTATTGGCTGAAAGATGATGCTGCAGAGGGCTGATGACACTACCATTATATATACAGAAGTTGGCAAACGGCCATTTCTGTTTAAGCTCTTCATTCAGGCTAAACTGTTCATCTGTAGGGGTTATCAAGAATTGCTGTTTTGCCCCTATATCATACTTCCCATGTGCCACCCTTTGGAGTTTTCCTGATTCTATTAATTTTGTGAGATACCAAGAAACCGTTTTGTGGGATATATCCTTGTTACCTTCCTTGTCAAGATATGAGTATAGCTCATGCAACCCGAATTGGGGATGCGAGAGAGCATAGTCCATTATGTCTTGACTGTAATTCTTCATTATAAATGTCATTTGTGGGGACAAAGATACGCAAAATTTCGGCAATAACCAAATATTTTGCCAATATTTTGAATTAATGAGACTAGAAAATCATTGTTTGTCGTCTTTTTCATGAAATCAATGTAGTATTTTGGCTTTTTACGCAACATATTACATCCGCGCCATCCAAATAGATAATACCATCAAATTCATTTCAATCATCACATCGCCGTAAATTTCTGTGGTATTGATATTGGTGTGCCACCAAAAAAATGCACATACATCCGCCTTTTGTGGTTTATAAAAGTTAAATACGTTAAAACTTCATCATCTGCACCCTTTACAGAATCTGCGTCATCACTTTTCTACCGTTTAACACACAAGTAGTTGATATAAAACAACTTGCAAATACCGAAACTAAAATTTGGTTTATTCATCAGTAAAGTAAATCGTATCTTTGCAGTGAAAAGGGAGTATCCAGGTTTTGGCGAAGGGTTGCTGTGTGCCTCTATCGGTAGGAAGCATTCAGCCATTTTCCCAACCGTTGGGAAAATGGCTGAATGATATGGAGTTTATTTTGCAAATAATTTTCCGATGAGATTCAAGAGATTAGAAACAGTTTCTTTGCTCTCTACAGGAATCTTGATGGAGGTTTCGCCTGTCTCCTCGTCTTTTTCAATAATGGAATCAACCAGTTGGGCAGTGGCTTCTGGCGACTTTAAAGTTTCGGCTAAGCCTGAGAGGAAAGATACTCCTTGAGCTACTAAATCCTTTGGCTGATTTAAGCGATTAGAGACGGATTCTCTATTCGGAGAAGAGCTCGTATGTTGCTGGATGGAAACCTCTTCTTTATTCTTGTCTGATTTATGTTCGTCGCAAGCCTTGTTGGTTTCCAAATCCTTAGGATTGATAGTTGTAAAGCCTGCCTCAGCCTTCGGCGTTTCAGTCTGGCATTCGGAATCTTTAATGTTATTAGAATCAGCATCCTTAACCTTCTCTGTTTCTTCATTTTCTTCCACCATACCGCTTACGGTTTCCATCATCTTGCTGAACTTATCATCTGTGATGAAAACAGAATCCTCGCCATCATCGAGTACGCCCTCAAACATGGAGGTCTTGAAACGCAACTTACCGAGCATCTCTTCCTCGATGGAATATGGAGTTACGAGATTGATAACCTGGATGTTGTTCTGCTGGCCAAGGCGATAGATGCGACCGATACGTTGTTCGAGAACGGCAGGATTCCAAGGTAAGTCGATATTGATGATGGTTGCTGCTGATTGCAGATTCAAGCCCGTGCTGCCGGCATCTGTAGAGAGGAAAACTCGGCTTGATGGTTCGTTCATGAAGTTATCTACCAGGTTCTTGCGCTTTTCGGATGGCACGCCACCATGCAGATATTCAAAGCCTATTTCTTTTTTCTCCAGTTCCTTGGCGATGAGGCGGGTCATGCGTTCCCACTGACTGAATACCACAACCTTTTCGCCTTCTTCGCTGATGATGTCGCTGATGATGTTCACGCATTCATCCACCTTGGTGTCGTATCTCGTCTTTTGGTCGAGGATATAACTGCTGTCGCATACCATGCGCATCTGCGAGAGGAAGAGCAGGAGACGCTTGCGGTCTTTATCGGATAGGAAATGCATCTTGCGCCATTTCAGAACCAGAAGACGTACCTGATTCTGCCACTCCTGATGCATGCCCTTCTGCTCGTTGGTCATCGGAATGAAAAGGTTTTTGTCTGAACGCTCAGGCATCTGGAGTTTTACATCTTTCTTGCGACGGCGAATGAGGATATCGCTCAGCTTCTTGCCTATATCGTTTAAGTTCTTATAGCCCAATACTTTTCCTGTTTCATCAGTAATGATATGCTTGTCTTTGAAGAGATAGTAAGGGGCGAGGCGGAAATTATCAACAAACTCCACGATGGAATAAAGTTCATCGAGCTTGTTCTCCAATGGTGTACCGGATAGAATTACGGAATAGTCTGACTCAATCTTTCTTGCAGCACGGGAAATCTGTGTATTCCAGTTCTTCAGGCGCTGCACCTCGTCCATGATGAGCATGTCGGTCTGCAAACTGCCGAGTATTTTGATGTCATTGGCGGCACTGTTATAGGAGATAATCTTGTAAGGTTCCGGGCGGTTATACGCTTCCTTTCTCTTGAGATGACTACCCTCAATGACGAAGACTTCGGCATTAGTAAACTTTTTGATTTCACTGCGCCACTGGTATTTGAGCGAGGTTGGGCATAGGACAAGTACAGATCCAATAAGACCTTCCTTGCGTAACAGTTCGGCAGTACCGATAGCTTGGATGGTCTTTCCAAGACCCATCTCGTCAGCAATAATAGCCTTTCCTGCCTTTGCAGCAAAGCGGATGCCCTCTTTCTGGTAAGGATAGAGGTTTACTTTCAGAAGATTGTCGAGTTTCTCGTCATTGTATGTCTTCACAATCTTCTCTCTTTTCGCTTTTTCGCGAATGTCGATGATAAAGTCAATGGCATCTTTATAGCATCTGAAAGTATCGCTGATTTGGCGAGCTTGTTTCAAGAAAGAGCCAATGCGGGCATAGGCTGTCTTCTTCAAAACGTGGTTCTCGTCGAAGTAATCCTTGGCTAACTGTTCGTATGCCTCCTTGTTGTCGGAGCCGATGCGAATCTTTACGCATCGCTCGTCTCGATAGGAGAGATAGACTGAAGTATAAGGTGGCAATTCCCGGTGTACATGCACACCCTTCTTTCCGCCAAACCATTTCTTGACGGCTTCGATATGTTTGCAAGTGCCGAGTCTCGAAGTCTTGAAATCCATGCAGGAACAATAATTCCATTCGCTGTTGGCTCCACGATACACCACCTTGTATTCGTTGTTTTTCTCTGGGTTGCGAACGATGTATTCGCCAGGGAAAAGGTCATCATCTACACAACTGATGTTGAAGTGCTCGATATCGGTCACCTGCTTGCGCAGTTTGATTTGCCATTCCTCCAAGCTCATCTTTTCTGGCTTAACGATATGGGAGATAACCTGCTTCTTTTTCCTCTTGGTGGTTTTCTTGGTGGAGTCTGTGGCTTTGCGAGATGAAGTCTTGTCAGCCTTGTCGCTCTGGTTGTTAGTGCTTTTATTGTTGTTGTTTCTTGCCATTGTTGTTATTTTTTATGAAATTAATATTTTACGCAGAAGTATCATAAATATCTGAAACTCACAAACATTTTAGATACTTTTAATATGTTGTTCAGTAATTTTGAGGAAATCACTCAAACAAGTCGTCTCCTGTTTCCTGCCTACTTACCTTCCTTGCATACATATCTTCTAAAAGTTCCTTTACGAGGAAAGTCTTTCCCACACGTCGCCTACCATAGATGGCAATGAATTCCGATTTACGGCTTGCGATGTAGTTCTCAAGCTTCTCAATCTCTATTTCTCTTCCTACTATATTCTCCTTCATTTGTTATGTTGCTTTTTAAAAAACTTTTTTAATTTAATGTAAAGGTACACATTATAAATGAAAGATACGAAAAAATCATGGAAAATTAACTAAAAAGGCATCCACAGCCCTCGTGGATGCCTTTATGATAGCTTTTTAAAGAGTTTCTTTTGAATGGTGTAATTTCTCAGACCAATTAGGTGCTATTGGCTAAATACGTGAAATGTTCTTTACACTTCCTTCGCTGAGATTTCTGTATTTTTGTCAGACTCTTTTTTGTTTGTAAATATCGAAAATATGAAGGCCGAAGCGAATTTGCTAAAAATCAGATGGTTATAATTATAAAGAATTAATGGTCATGTTCCGTAATTTTCATGTCGTACGACATTGCATCCTATAGTTGTACGACATATGCGCTATAGTCGTACGGCATGAACCGTAAAAACGTACGATATGAGTATGTATAGTTGTACGACTATAGAATTATGGTTTGAGAAAAGTTGTAAAATACGGGTGCTACTGATGCTAAAATCTATTTTTTTACTATTAGATGCCTCAACAGAGAGTAGGCAAAATAGTGTAATAAATATTTACATTTAGTTCTTTTTGAAAAAAACACTTTTTGGATTTCGAAAGAAATCAATCAAGGCGAAAGATGCAAGTAGCGTAAATATCTATAAATGAGCAATATACTGTATTTACGGCAGCACTAATCAGGCATAGAATTGATGTGTTGGTAGAACACCGCTTTTTTACTGAGAGGCAGCATTGGTTGATAGTAACATCCCGGTTGTTTCATGTGGAACAACCGGGATGTAATGGTATGAATGTTTTTAATGAGCTTCGAGCCAATTATTTCCCCAACCGGCATCTGCTACCAAAGGCACGTTCAGTTGATAGGCATTCTGCATTTCCTCTACTACGATTTGCTCTACTTTCTCTTTCTCTTCGGGATAAACAGAGAAGTTGAGTTCGTCGTGTACCTGGATGATCATTTTGCTCTTGATGTCTTCAGCCTTAAAGCGTTTGAAGATGCGCACCATGGTCACCTTGATAATGTCGGCCTCGGAACCCTGGATAGGAGCATTGATGGCATTGCGTTCGGCAAATCCACGCACGGTGCCATTGTGACTGTTGATGTCCGGCAAATAGCGGCGACGGTGAAAGAGGGTTTCGGCATAGCCTTTTTTCCGAACTATCTCTTTGGATTTTTCCATGTATGCCTTGATGCCGGGGAAGGTGTGGAAATAGTCCTCGATGATTAGTTTGGCTTCCTTGTTCTCGATATTCATGCGTTGTGTCAGTCCGAAAGTGGTAATACCATAGATGATTCTGAAGTTGGCAGTCTTTGCTTTTTTGCGTTGAGCATCAGTGACTTGCGAAATGTCTTCGTGCCATATTTTGGCAGCTGTAGCCGCATGGATGTCGTTGCCTTCGCGGAAGGCTTCCGTCATATTGGGATCCTCGCTGAGATGGGCCATGATGCGTAGCTCTATTTGAGAGTAGTCGGCAGAAAAGAACAGACATCCTGGCTCTGGAATGAAGCATCGGCGTATCTCCTTTCCATCGTCATCGCGTACAGGGATATTCTGCAGGTTAGGGTCGCTGGATGAGAGGCGTCCTGTGGATGTGATGGCTTGGTTGAACGAGGCATGAATGCGTCCTGTGCGAGGGTTGATGAGTTTTGGAAGAGAGTCGACATAGGTGCTGAGGAGTTTCTTTAACCCTCTGTAGTTCAGTATCTCATCGATGATAGGACTCTTGCTTCTCAGCTGTTGCAGCACTTCCTCGCTTGTCACATATTGTCCTGTCTTGGTCTTCTTTGGTTTGTCTACGATTTTCATCTTTCCAAAGAGTATTTCTCCTACTTGTCGAGGAGAGGCTATGTTGAATGACTCGCCTGCCAACTCATAGATGTGGCGCTCTATCTCGGTCAGCCTGTTGGTGAGGTTGACTGATGTTTCTTTAAGTGTGTTGGTATCTATACAGACACCATTCATCTCCATGTGTGCCAGCACTGGTACGAGCGGCATCTCTACATTCCAGAAAAGTTTTTCCAGATTCAGTTCCTTGAGTTTGGGCTCCAGAACATTCTTGAGTCGCAAAGTGATGTCGGCATCTTCGGCGGCGTACTCATAGACTTCGGATGGTGCCAGGTCGCGCATCGATTTCTGATTTTTGCCTTTCGGCCCTATCAGGTCTTCGATATGTACAGTCTGATAATGCAGATATACTTCTGCCAGATAATCCATATTGTGGTAGAGTTCTGGCTGGATGAGATAATGGGCTATCATCGTGTCGAACATCTTTCCTTGTATCTCTACACCATAGTTCATCAGTACCTCATAATCGTACTTGATGTTTTGTCCCACTTTCATGATTTTTGGATTCTCATAGAGTGGTTTAAAGATGTTTACGAATTTTAAGGCTTCTTTACGATCGGAAGGAATAGCCACATAAAAAGCTTCTTTTTCCTCCACAGCAAAGCTCAAACCTACCAATTCGGCATCAACAGCATGGGTTGAAGTAGTTTCTGTATCTAAACTGAGAATTTGTTTTGTAAATAAATAATCATAAAGTCGCTTTGCATCTTCCTCATTATCAATGAGATTATATTTATGTTCTACAGTTTTAATGCTCTCAAAATTCGCGTTTTTCTGCTCATCCTGACCATTGGTCGGATTTTCGGCAAATAGATCAAGCTCTAACGAAGCGTTTGTTGGCTTTTGTTGAGGTTTTTTAAGAACTCTGTTGGCAAAGGACTTAAACTCTAATTCGGTGAAGATTTCGTCGAGTTTTTCCTTGTTGGCTTCTACCAACTTCAAATTGTCCATATCGAGAGCAACGGGCACGTCGGTTCGGATGGTTGCCAAGAACTTCGACATCTTGATGTCTTCTATGGCACCTTCTACTTTTTCGCGCAGCTTTCCTTTTATTTTAGAAGAATTCTCTATCAGATTCTCAACGTTGCCAAACTCGTTGACGAGTTTGATGGCAGTCTTTTCGCCCACGCCTGGACAACCCGGGAAGTTGTCGGCAGAGTCGCCCATTAACGCCAAGAGGTCGATAACCTGGAGTGGGGAAGTGATGCTATATTTTTCTTCAATCTCTTTGGTTCCGAGTTTCTCGTATCCTCCACCATGTTGTGGGCGATACATATAGACATTGTCTTTTACCAACTGTCCATAATCCTTGTCGGGTGTGAGCATATAGGTCTCAACACCCTTTTCGCCTGCCTTTGTGGCTAAGGTGCCAATGACGTCGTCTGCCTCGAAACCGTCAACTTGCAGAATAGGGATGTGGTAGGCATCGAGGATATTTTTGATGATAGGTACTGACAGTTTGATGTCTTCTGGCGTTTCCTCACGTTGAGCCTTATAAGCAGGGAAAGCCTCGTGGCGGAATGTCTTTCCGTGGTCGAAAGCCACTCCTATGTGTGTAGGCTTTTCTTTGGTAAGTATCTCGTTGAGTGTGTTGCAGAATCCCATGATGCATGAAGTGTTGAGCCCTTTCGAATTGATTCGTGGGTTCTTCATGAATGCATAATACGACCTGTAAATCAGTGCGTAAGCGTCTAAAAGAAACAGTTTATCCATAAATAATTATTTTTATCGCGTAAAATTACTAAAAAATTGCCACATTTCGCGAAGAATTGATTAATTTTGTAACAAATTTCGGAAATAATGGATTATTTATCACTTATCAAGCAACCTATAGAGTCTGAATTGGCTGATTTTGTTGACTTGTTCAACAAGTCTTTGATGCATGGCGATGGTCTTCTCTCGCAGGCGCTCGATCATATTCGACAGCGTGCGGGCAAGCGTATGCGCCCTATGCTCATCTTGCTGATGGCCAAGAATTTTGGTAAGGTAACTCCAGTTACTCAGCATTCTGCTGTGGGATTGGAATTGCTTCATACGGCTTCCCTTGTTCATGATGATGTGGTGGACGAGAGTGGAGAGAGAAGAGGTCAGGCGAGTGTGAATGCTACTTATAATAACAAGGTGGCTGTACTTGTGGGCGACTATATCCTTTCTACTGCTTTGCTCCATGTGTCGTATTCGCACTCTGAGGAAATCGTGCGTTATCTGGCTGAATTGGGTCGAGTGCTTTCTAATGGAGAAATACTGCAGTTGAATAGTATCAACAATCAGGAAATATCAGAAGATGTTTATTATCAGGTGATTAAGCAGAAGACTGCTGCCTTGTTTGAGGCTTGTGCCGGGATAGGAGCCTTGTCGGCAAAAGCCTCTATTGAGGCTGTGGAGGCCGCAAAGAAATTCGGGCAGAATCTTGGTATTATCTTCCAGATTCGTGATGATATTTTCGATTATTATGACTCTAAGGAGATAGGCAAACCTACGGGCAATGATATGGTGGAGGGTAAATTGACCCTGCCTGTCATTTATGCTTTAAATTCTACTGGTAACGAACAGATGATGAAGTTGGCCCGCAAGGTAAAGGCACATGATGTTTCGCAGGAAGAAATAGCTCAGTTGGTGGCTTTTACCAAACAGAATGGAGGCATAGAATATGCAGACAAGAGAATGTGGGAATTCCATGCGGAGTCTATGGATTTTCTTGATACTTATGTAGAGGATAAGGATGTCTATCAGGCTCTCAAAGCCTATTTAGATTATGTTATAGAAAGGAAGATATAGTTTTTTTGCTTAGGATGATTCTATGTTCTATAGTTTGGAACTTATGTTCTATAGTTTAGAACTTATGTTCTAAAGTTTAGAACTTGTATCCTAAAGTTTAGAACTTATATTCTAAAGTTTAGAACATAGAATGAATAAGGATTTCATGACATTTAGTCCTTATAGAAAATACAATTTAATACAGTTTACGATAAAAAAATAAGAGCTTGATTCCCAATGATTGGAACCAAGCTCTTATGCGTATGAAGTAATGCTAATGACACCTATGCCTTAGAAATACTTGATTTCCTTGCCTAAAATTTCGCTCAAGAGGAGGTTGGTAAGGCGTGATGTACCGAGTCGCAACCACTGATTGGTCAGCCATTTTTCGCCTAAGACTTCCTTTACGATGGTGTAGTAAACTACTGCATCGTGGACGGTATTAATGCCACCTGCAGGCTTGAAACCTATCTGAATGCCAGTCTTTTCGTAGTATGCTTTGATGGCCTGACACATTACGTATGCAGCCTCAGGAGTGGCAGAAATCTTCTCCTTACCTGTAGAGGTCTTGATGTAGTCGGAGCCAGAGTACATGGCTAAGATAGAGGCTTTCATGATGTTGCTGCAGTTCTTCAGGCAACCTGTCTCAAGGATACATTTCATCTTGTGCTCTCCACAGGTTTCCTTCAGTTCCTGGATGTCGTCGCAAAGGCCCTCGTAATCCTCGCTGAAGAACTTGCCTACAGGCATCACGATATCCACCTCTGTAGCGCCGTCTTTGATGGCCATGGCGGTCTCGGCTATCTTTACCTCTATAAATGTCTGTGAAGAAGGGAAATTGCCGCTTACGACGGCGATTTCCACGCCATCAACCTCCAAGCTTTGGCTGATCAGTCCAGCAAAGTTAGGGTAGGTGCATACGGTAGCTACATGAGGAAGTTGTGGATAATCCTTGGCAAACTGGTTTACCTTTTCGATCATTTTCAGGATGCTTTCCTCTGTATCTTCGGTATGAAGAGAGGTCAACTCGATGCTTCCAAAGAGGAATTTCTTTACCTCCATGGTCTCGTTCTCAGCCACTTTCTCGTCGAGTATCTTCTTGACTTCTGCTGCTACTTCCTCGTCGTTGAGGTCGCAGTTATACTGTTTCAAAACTGACAAATACTTGTCGTCCATCTCGCTGTACTGCCCTTTTTTCTGGGCAATAACTTGTTCCTTGATACTGCTCATACTTAATGTTTTTTATTGTTGTTTTTTATTGTTCGTCTTTTCCTTGTTCTGTGCTTAATTTAGGGTTGTTTTTATGTCTTTCTGCATCTCTTTGGGTTTTCTTGTTGAAGCTCTTTTGTAGCTCTTCTGTAAGGTCGATCCCCGTTTGATTTGCCAGACATATAAGTACCCAAAGAACATCGGCCATTTCTTCTCCAAGGTTGGGTTTTTCTCCCTTTTTGAAGCTTTGGTCGCCATAGGTTCTTGCTATGACTCGAGCCAGTTCACCTACCTCTTCAGTCAGGCAAGCCATATTGGTTAGCTCGCTGAAATAGCGTACTCCATATTGCTTAATCCACTTGTCTACAGTATCTTGTGCTTCTTTTATAGTCATAACAGATGATCTTTAATAATCAAATAGGTCAAACTTAGCCATAATCCAGTGAAGAATAACGCGGCAATAGTATTGTAGATACCGATCTTTCCATCCTCTCTTTTGTCATTTAAGAACTCCAGGTTCAGACCCATGACCAAGAGTGTTTGACCTGCGTATACAGCCCATGGTTGTCTAATAGCCTCTGTGAAAAGGCGATAGACAGAATCAATCCTATGGTTGATAGCCAATCTTTATACTTTAATATCCTTTTCATTTTTCAGTTCTATAGAATAGTCTGTATCTACTCCTTATTATGGGTGTCCATCATGATGGTAACTGGGCCGTCGTTCAGCAGATCTACCTTCATATCTGCGCCAAATTCCCCTGTCCCAACAGGCTTTCCAAGTGACTCAGAAAGCTTTTTGCAGAACTCTTCGTAGAGCGGAACGCTTATCTCGTGTTTGGCAGCTCTTAACCAACTGGGGCGATTTCCTTTTTTGTAGCTGGCGAATAGGGTAAACTGGCTGATGACCAATATCTCGCCCTTTATATCCATAATAGAGCGATTCATCACATGGTTCTCGTCGTCGAAAACACGGAGTCCAATTACTTTTCTTACTAACCAGTCTATGTCTTCAGAAGTGTCGCTTTCCTCTATGCCGAGAAGGATGAGATAGCCCTGCTGGATAGCAGATTTTACTTCTCCCTCGATGGCGACAGATGCGTGTGCGACGCGTTGTATTACAATTCTCATATTTCTTAATTATATCTTCTGCAAATATACATTATTTTTGCCGAATTGCCATCATTTAGGCTGATTATTTTCAAAATAATCCCTTAATATGCTTGCCTTATGCTGGCCCACAATCTCCGTTAGGGCTTCCAGGCTTGCTTCTTTTATCTTTTTGACGCTTTTAAAATGGCTCAGAAGCGCCTCTTTTGCCTTAGGGCCGATGCCTTTAATATCGTCGAGTTCGGAGTGTAAAGCATGCTTGGACCGCTTGTCTCGGTGGAATGTGATGGCGTATCGGTGTACTTCGTCCTGAATCTGTGTGAGGACTTTGAATAGCTCACTTTCAGTCGGTATGGCAACCGTTTGAGGAGGAAAGCCAAAGAGTAGCTCGTTGGTGCGGTGTCGGTCGTCTTTTGCGAGTCCAGCTATGCTTATATGAAGCCTGAGCTCGTCTTCTATTACGGCTCTTACAACCTCCATCTGGCCTTTACCACCATCGGTAATAATAAGGTCGGGTAGCGGTGTGCCTTCTTCTATCATACGGCTGTATCTGCGCCTTACCACCTCCTGCATCGATGCATAATCGTCGGGACCTACAACGGTTTTTATGTTGTATTTTCTATAGTCTTTACGGCTTGGCTTCATACCTTTATATACGATACAGCCTGCCACGGCATCTGTGCCGGAGATGTTGGAGTTGTCGAAGCATTCTATCTGATAAGGCAGTTTTGGCAACTTTAATTTGGATTGCAATTCCTTCATCAGTCGCGTTTGTTTTTGTTCTGGATTGAGCTTTTCTGCCTGCTTAAGACGGTCGAATTTGTACTGTTTGCAGTTCATTTCCGACAATTCCAAAAGATGTTTCTTGTCGCCTCTTTGTGGTACGAAGAAAGTGGCGTCTTTTAATTTCCATTCCATCTCGAAAGGCACAATAATCTCTTTGGAAGCAGAGTGGAAACGTTCTCTTATCTCAGGTATGGCTGTTATCAAAAGCTCTTCGTCGCTTTCCTCCAACTTGCGTTTATATTCGTAGGTAAAGCTCTGGTTGATGGTACCATTTTTGACGTGGATATAGTTGATAAATGCGTTCTTATTGCTGTCGTCGTTCACGATAGTAAATACATCTACATCGGTAATGGTGTGGCTTACAACCTCGCTTTTTGCCTCAAATTCGTCGAGCATAATATACTTTTTCTTGTATTCTTCGGCCACCTCGAACTTAAGAATCTCAGCATTTTTCATCATCATATCGTAGAGATATTTGCTTACTTCCCGTGTGTTTCCCTTCAGAATCTCACGAGCCTGGCGCATGTTTTCCTGATATTCTTCGTAGCTTTGTTTGTTGATGCAAGGCGCTCCGCAGTTGTGTATGTGATAGTCGAGACAGGGCTTGTATTTTCCGTCTCTGATGCCTTCTCTTGTCAAAGGAAAGCGACAAGTGCGGGGTTTGTAGAGCTTTTTGATGATTTCAAGTACTGCATACATGCTTCCTATGTGAGGATAAGGTCCGTAGAATGTTCCTACACGCTTGTTGATGTTTCTTGTTTTGAAAATTCTCGGGAAAGGCTCGTTGGTTACGCAAATAGAAGGGTAAGTCTTGCCGTCTTTCAGCAAAACGTTGTATTTGGGGTTGTATTTCTTGATCAGGCTGTTTTCCAGCAGTAGTGCGTCTTCTTCTGTATTGACCACTGTGTAGGAAATGTCGTGAATTTTGGAAACAAGCACTTTGGTTTTGTATCTGTCTACTTCCTTATGGAAATAGGAAGATACTCTTCGCTTCAGATTTTTAGCTTTTCCTACATATATAATAGTATGGTTCTCGTCGTAGTATTGGTAACTTCCTGGCTTTTCAGGCATACTTAATACTATATTTTTGAGCTTGGCTAATCTTTGTTCGTTGTCTTGCTTTGACATTTCCTTTATATTTAAGAGTAAAAAACCGCTATAGTTTCACGTGAAACAATAGCGGCTTGTGTTTTATAATTGTAAGAGGGTAGATACTTCTACGTCATTATCGAAGACCTTTCTACCTATGAAATTCTCGTTTACCAATTCGATGATGAAGTTGGCATAAACCTTCTTGGGATGGAATTTCTTAACCAGGTCGCAGGCGGCTTTCATGGTTCCGCCAGTTGCGAGCAAGTCATCGTGGAGCAGAATAACGTCGTTTTCATTGATGGCGTCTTTGTGGATTTCGATAGTGTCGATTCCATATTCTTTAGCATAACTCTCCTGTACGGTTTCGCAGGGGAGTTTCCCGGGTTTTCTGCAAAGTACGACTCCAGCTCCCAGTCGTATGGCTAAGGCAGAAGACATGACAAAACCGCGAGATTCGATGCCTACGATCTTTGTGATGCCTTTGTCTTTGTAGAGTTCATACATTTCGTCGTTGATCTCTTTAAGGGCTTCCGGACTCTTGAAAAGAGTGGTGACATCGCGGAAGTTTACTCCCTTGATTGGCCAATCGGGAATGCTTCTCAGATTGTCTAATAATAACTTGTTGTTCATTTCTTTTATATGTTTAATTTGTTACTTCTTTCTTGTTGTTCTTGCTCTTCGTTTCTATCCCTGTACGGCATGTACTTTAGCTTATGCTTAAAGTGACGCTTTAACTCTATTTTTCTTGATGTAACCGGTGTTAAAGGTGTTATTATCAATATTTTAGCTTTATAGTGGTTTCACGTGAAACATTTGTTTGCTTCATTGTTTCGCAAGGGTAGGAGCTGGGTGTGGCTTCTATCTGCCGAGCAGTACAAGCATGACGTTGATGTCGCTTGGAGAAACGCCCGGGATTCGGCTTGCTTGTGCCAGAGTTTCGGGGTTTATCTTCGAGAGTTTCTGGCGTCCTTCGGTAGATATCTCGTGAAGTTCTTCGTAGTTGAATCTTCCCTTAATTTTGATATTCTCGAGTCTGTGCATCTTGTCGGCGATGACTCTTTCCCGGTCGATGTATCCTTTGTACTTCATTCTGATTTCTGCAGCCTCTGTGATTTCTTCTTTGCGATTGGCGGGAGCATTTATCACTTCCTTCAAATCAGGGATAATTTCCGCTAAGTTTTGCAAGTTCAGATGAGGTCGTGCCACCAGGTCTATCAGTTTGCAGCCAGCTCTGAGTGGAGTAGTGCCTAAAGCTTCCAGTTTGGAATTGACCATTTCTTTCTTGATCGGGTAGTTGGCGCAGAATTCGATGATTCTATCGATTTGCTCTTTCTTTTGCATCCACCATTCAAATCTGTCTCTTTTGGCAATTCCCAATTCGTATGCTTTTTCTGTGAGTCGGGCATCAGCATCGTCCTGTCTGAGAAGAATGCGATATTCGGCACGAGAGGTAAACATACGGTAAGGTTCGTCCACTCCCTTTGTCGTCAAGTCGTCGATGAGCACACCGATGTAAGATTCGTCTCTTTGCATTTCGAAAGTCTTGTTGCCAGTGCAATAAAGTGCGGCGTTGATTCCTGCAACGGTTCCTTGTCCGCCAGCTTCTTCGTATCCTGTTGTTCCGTTCACCTGTCCGGCGAAGAACAAGCCCTTGATGATTTTGGACTCCAATGAGTGCTTTAGTTGGGTGGGGTCGAAGTAGTCGTACTCTATGGCGTAACCGGGGCGATAGATTTTCGCATCTCTCAGCGCAGGTATCTCGTGAAGAGCTTTGAGCTGTATGTCCATAGGCATACTGGAAGAAAATCCGTTCAGGTACATCTCGTTGGTGTCTTCTCCTTCTGGTTCCAGGAAGAGAGGATGCTGATCTTTGTCGGGGAACGTGACGAGTTTGGTTTCTATACTTGGACAATAGCGAGGACCTGTGCTTTGAATCTGTCCGTTGTAAAGAGGAGAGTCGGCAAGTCCGCTTTTTAGTGTCTCGTGTACTTTATTATTAGTATAGCAAGTCCAGCAAGGCAACTGTTTCAGCACTCTGTGTTCGCCCATATACGAGAATTGATGAAAGTCGCTGTCGCCAGGCTGGATTTCCATATCTTCGAAATGCACGCTTCGCTTGTCGATGCGAACAGGAGTTCCTGTTTTCATTCTTGCGGTTGTGATTCCCCATCGTGTGATGCTTTCTGTGAAGTGATGTACTGCAGGTTCGGCGCATCTGCCTCCTTCTACCATTTTTCTTCCTACATGCATCAGTCCGTTGAGGAAAGTTCCAGCAGTAATGATAATGCTTTTAGCGAAGAACTCAGCGCCCCAAATGGTGCGTACTCCAACAGCTTCTCCGTTTTCCACTAACAGTTCTTCAGCCTGGTCTTGCCAGATGTCCAGATTGTCGGTATGGTCGAGAATGGTTCTCCATTCCCATATGAACTTTCCTCTGTCGCATTGTGCTCGAGGGCTCCATACGGCAGGTCCTTTACCTATATTCAACATACGGAACTGGATGGCGGTCTTGTCGGTGACTATACCCATCTGTCCGCCTAATGCATCAATCTCTCTTACAATTTGTCCTTTGGCTATTCCGCCCACGGCAGGGTTGCAGCTCATCTGTCCAATCTTGTTCATGTCCATTGTGATGAGGCATGTCTTGGCTCCCATGTTCGCAGCAGCTGCAGCGGCTTCACTTCCGGCATGGCCTCCGCCTATAACGAGGACGTCGTACTTGAAATTCATAATCTATACTATTTCTAATTTTCGGCAAAAGTAAGAATTTTAATTGAATTTTTAGCAAAAACACTTTGATAAATCATGAATTTATAGTAATTTTGCAGCAAACTCGCGCCCATGTACCTAAAAATAGGTATTTTGGGCGGTGCAAGCAAACATCTTGTACGGTGATATTTAAAGAAGAATATAAATTAGTTTCAAACAGTTAAATATTTAAAAATCAATCATTTATGTGGTTAATCAATTCATCTATTGGTAGAAAGGTAGTGATGTCAGTAACTGGTATTGCACTTATTCTATTCTTGACATTCCATGGTTGCATGAATGTGGTTGCGCTTTTCTCAGGAAAGGCTTATGACATGATTTGTGGAGCTTTGGGTGCAAATTGGTACGCCGTAGTTGCAACCTTAGGTTTGGCAGCTTTGGCAGTTTGTCACATCGTTTACGCTTTCATCCTGACAGCACAGAACCGTCGTGCTCGTGGTAACCAGCGTTACGAGGTAACAGCAAAGCCAGAGAAGGTAGAGTGGGCAAGTCAGAACATGTTGGTACTCGGTATCATCATCGTTCTCGGTCTTTTGCTTCACCTTTTCAACTTCTGGTACAACATGATGTTTGCAGAACTCTTGGGTACAAGCTTCGGTGGTCACGAACCAGCAGAAGGTTTCGCTTTCATTCAGGACACCTTCGCTAATCCAGTATTCGTTGTTCTCTACATCATCTGGTTGGTAGCTTTGTGGTTCCACCTTACTCATGGTTTCTGGAGTGCCATTCAGACACTCGGTTGGAGCGGTAAGACATGGTTCTGCCGTTGGAAGATGATCGGTATGATTTACTCTACCATCTTGCTTCTCCTCTTCATCGTAGTTGTATTGGCATTCGCTTTCGGTTGCGCTCCATCTTTGTGCTGTGCAGCTTAATTCATGTAATCATTTAAGTATATAAAAAGATTATGGCTAAGACATTAAATTCAAGAATACCAGAAGGACCAGTAGCTGAGAAATGGACCAACTATAAGGCTCATCAGCGTTTGGTTAACCCAAAGAATAAGTTAAAGCTCGACATCATCGTTGTTGGTACAGGTTTGGCAGGTGCTTCTGCTGCTGCTTCTCTCGGCGAGATGGGCTTCAATATCCTTAACTTCTGCATCCAGGACTCTCCTCGTCGCGCTCACTCTATTGCAGCACAGGGTGGTATCAATGCAGCTAAGAATTATCAGAATGACGGCGACTCTGTTTACCGTCTGTTCTACGATACAGTAAAGGGTGGTGACTACCGTGCCCGCGAGGCTAACGTTTACCGTTTGGCTGAGGTGAGCAACGACATCATCGACCAGTGCGTAGCTCAGGGCGTTCCTTTCGCTCGTGAGTACGGTGGTATGTTGGCTAACCGTTCTTTCGGTGGTGCTCAGGTATCTCGTACTTTCTATGCTAAGGGTCAGACAGGTCAGCAGCTCCTCCTCGGTGCTTACTCTTCTTTGAGCCGCATGGTTGAGGCAGGCAAGGTAAAGCTCTTCACTCGTTACGAGATGGAGGATGTAGTAATCGTTGACGGTCACGCTCGTGGTATCATCGCCAAGAATCTGATTACAGGTGAGTTGGAGCGTTTCTCTGCCAACGCCGTAGTTATCGCTACCGGTGGTTATGGCAACGCTTACTTCCTCTCTACCAACGCTATGGGTTGTAACTGTACAGCAGCTATCCAGTGCTACCGTAAGGGTGCTGACTTCGCTAACCCATCTTACGTTCAGATTCACCCAACATGTATCCCTGTTCATGGTACAAACCAGAGTAAGTTGACTTTGATGTCAGAGTCACTCCGTAACGATGGTCGTATCTGGGTTCCTAAGAAGCTTGAGGATGCCAAGGCATTGCAGGCAGGTACAAAGAAGGGTTCTGATATTCCTGAGGAAGACCGCGACTACTACTTGGAGCGCCGTTACCCTGCATTTGGTAACTTGGTTCCTCGTGACGTGGCTTCTCGTGCTGCTAAGGAGCGTTGCGACAAGGGCTTCGGTGTCAACAACACAGGTCTTGCCGTATTCCTCGATTTCTCTGAGTCTATTAACCGTCTCGGTATCGACGTTATCCTGCAGCGTTATGGCAACCTCTTCGATATGTATGAGGAGATTACCGACGTTAACCCTGGTGAGTTGGCTAACGAGATCAACGGCGTTAAGTACTACAACCCAATGATGATCTTCCCTGCTATCCACTATACAATGGGTGGTATCTGGGTTGACTACGAGTTGATGACCACTATCCCAGGTCTCTTCGCTATTGGTGAGTGTAACTTCTCTGACCACGGTGCTAACCGTCTTGGTGCATCTGCTTTGATGCAGGGTTTGGCTGACGGTTACTTCGTATTGCCATACACTATCCAGAACTACTTGGCCGACCAGGCTTTGTGGCCTAAGCTCTCTACCGATCTCCCAGAGTTCGCTGAGGCAGAGGCAGGTGTTCAGAAGGAAATCGACCGCCTGATGGGTATCCAGGGCAAGCGCTCTGTAGATTCTATCCACAAGGAGTTGGGTCACATCCTTTGGGAGCACGTAGGTATGGGTCGAACCAAGGAAGGTCTTGAGGAAGGCTTGAAGAAGATGAAGGCTCTGCGCGAGGAATTCAACAAGAACCTCTTCATCCCTGGCAAGAAGGAAGGCTTGAACGTAGAGTTGGATAAGGCTATCCACTTGCGTGACTTCATCTTGATGGGCGAGTTGATCGCTTACGATGCATTGCACCGCAACGAGAGCTGTGGTGGTCACTTCCGTGAGGAGTACCAGACAGAGGAAGGCGAGGCTAAGCGTGATGATGCAAACTTCTTCTACGTAGGTTGCTGGGAGTATCAGGGCAACGACACAACTGCTCCAGTACTCAACAAGGAACCTCTCGAGTATGAGGCAATTAAGGTACAGACAAGAAATTACAAGAACTAAAAAGCGAACAAGACAATGGCAAGAAATATAAGTTTCACAGTTAAGTATTGGAAGCAGGACGGTCCTACAGCACAGGGTCACTTCGATACACACGAGATGAAGAACATCCCAGATGATACTTCATTCCTCGAGATGCTCGACATCTTGAACGAGGAGCTCATCGAGTCAGGTCAGGAGCCTTTCGTCTTCGACCACGACTGCCGCGAGGGTATCTGCGGTATGTGCTCTCTCTATATTAATGGTACACCTCACGGTAAGACAGAGCGTGGTGCTACAACCTGTCAGCTCTACATGCGTCGTTTCAACGATGGCGACGTGATCACCGTTGAGCCTTGGCGTTCTGCTGGTTTCCCTATCATCAAGGACTGTATGGTAGACCGTTCAGCATTCGACAAGATCATCCAGGCAGGTGGTTACACCAGCATCCGTACAGGACAGGCTCAGGATGCCAATGCTATCCTGATTCCTAAGGAGAATGCAGACGAGGCAATGGATTGCGCTACATGTATCGGTTGCGGTGCTTGTGTTGCTGCATGTAAGAATGGTTCTGCCATGCTCTTCGTCAGCTCAAAGGTTAGCCAGTTGGCACTTCTCCCACAGGGTCGTGTAGAGGCTGCTGCCCGTGCTAAGAAGATGATTGCACGCATGGATGAGCTCGGCTTCGGTAACTGTACAAACACTCGTGCTTGCGAGGCTGTTTGTCCTAAGAACGAGTCTATCGCCAACATCGCCCGCCTGAACCGTGAGTTCCTGAAGGCTAAGTTGGCTGACTAATCTTCTCTTATCGAGATTCTTTTTCCTCTGACGGATGATTTCCTTCTGAGGAAAATCAAATAAATATTGGACCTCACACTATATGCTCTTTGCGTAAAGTGCTGAGGTCTAATTGTTTCTTTTGTGCACCCAAACATTCACTTTTTATGGAATGTTACGAAAAATAATCCACGGAAAACATGTAAGTAATCATTATTTTCATTATCTTTGCAATCGAGAATGACTAAATAACAGCTTATGCCAGAAATATTAAGAATGTTCGGAATGCGCTTTTACTTCTATTCTCGTGAGCATGAACCAATTCATGTCCATGTGAAAAATGCAGATGGAAGAGCAAAGTTCGAGATAACAGACGATGCTGTGGTTCTTGTTTATAATAAAGGATTGAAGAATAAGGATATTAAAGCGGCTGAAATGGTTCTTGAAGAGAATCACGACTTAGCCATTGCAAAATGGAAAGAGTATTTTGGCAGTAGCGTAGAAGAAGGAGGTGAAAATGAAGATTAAAAGAATTTGGTTTGCCGATGACCGTATTTACGGCGAGACAGACGATGGAAGAGTGCTGTGGCAGTCCTTGCTTTATTATAAGCGTTTGAAGAATGCTACTCATGAGCAACGTGAAGATTATGAGATAGATGACGAGGGCATTTATTGGCCCTTGTTGGACGAGGATGTTTCCTTTGAGAGTTTTGAATACGAAGATCCAGAACCTACAGGCATTTCCTTGATTTTTTTATCTCATCCAGAACTGAATGCTGTAGAGATTGGTAAACGTTTGGGAATTAGCCAAGGTTTGATGACACAGTATGTGAATGGCACTAAGAAACCTTCTGCTGAATGTGAGCGTGAAATCTTGCAAGAAATAAAAAATACTGCTAATGAATTACTGTTAGTTTGTGAATAGAAACTGCTACATCTTGTGGCAGTTTTTATTTTGTCCATTTGTGTGCCCGAACATTCTCTTTTCTTGGCTCTACGCTTTGTGCCTCCAAAATCAACTTGATGGGTTAAGGTTGCAATTAGCGACCTTAAAACTTATAATGTAATACCCTTTTCGAAAGAAAAATGGAAAAGTAATAAATTCCTTCCGGAATATTTGGATGCAATTAATATTTTTCTTACTTTTGCGGCATGGAAGAAGAAAATATACAGCAGGGCTTATGTTGAAGTTTAATGAAGAAAAACTGGCTAAGTTGCGAACATTTGATGATGTTTTGCAGGAAAAATATGGCGAGCCTAATAGCGAGGTTCGTAAAGATTTTGATGCCAGGGCCAAGGCTTGGTATTATGCAGAGTTGTTAAAAGACGAGCGTAAGAAACAGAAGATGACGCAGAAGGCTCTTGCCGAGAAAATCGGCAAGAAGAGAGAATATGTCTCTGCTCTGGAAAAGGGCCAAACGGATATGCAACTCTCCACTTTCTTGAGAATAGCAAATGCTTTAGGGCTGCAATTCTCGCTGGTAGTCGGATAAATGCATCGTCATAGACAAGATAAAGGGAGATGACAACGATGAACCAAGCTACTCAAGACTTTATTCGCCAACATCAGGATGACGACGTCCGCAAGTTGGCTTTCCTCGGAAGCAAGAATCCTGAGGTCAATATGCCTTTTGCTCTCGACCAGATACGTGGTCGACAGATGGCTCGTATCAAGTTGCCTCGCTGGGCCAGCATCGACGGCATCATTTATCCGCCTCACATCTCGATGGAGCAATGTTCGTCAGAGCAGACTGCGCTCTATAAAGCCGAATTGGCTGCACGATTGTTGGAAAATTCTTCTCTTTCCTCTCTTCGAGGAGAAATCGTGCCCCAAGGCGATAATTCCAAAATTTGCGAATTTGCGACCAAGAGCATAGTTGATTCAGAATTCGCTCAAAATGAAGGTACTTGTGGAAAGCAACAGATATTAACAGAAACAGGTGGTTGTGTTAACAAAACCAAAGGCGATGCTTGCTCAGGAGATTCTGTTGCAGAAATTGAGTTTGTTGACCTTACTGGAGGTTTTGGAGTCGACTTCTCTTATATGGCAGCCCGATTGGGCGCTAAGTCGATGTATGTAGAACGGCAAAAGCATCTTTGTGAAGCGGCGAAGGAGAATTTTGAACGATTGGGATTAAAGCATGTCGTCGTGAAGAATGGAGATGGAGTAGAGGTGCTTCATGCGATTCCGAATCATTCTGGTCTTCGGGTAATCTATATTGATCCAGCCCGTCGTGATGATGCCGGCAACAAGGTGGTAAGTCTTCAAGACTGCACACCCGATGTAACCAGGCTTCAAGAGGAAATGCTCCAGAAAGCCGATTTTGTAGTCATCAAACTGTCTCCGATGCTCGACTGGCATCGTGCTGTAAGCGAATTAAGGTGTGTGAGAGAGGTACATGTTGTTTCTGTGAACAATGAGTGCAAGGAGCTCTTGTTGGTGCTCTCAGCGCGAAATATGGACGAAAACAGTCACCTTCGCATTTGTTGTGTCAACGATACTCAGTCGTTTGTCTGCGATGATGCCGAAATGGCTTCTTCTGTAACCCGCATAGCAGCAGCCGACTTAGATTCGGCTCAATATCTCTATGAGCCGAATGCCTCGCTGATGAAAGCAGGCTGTTTCGGAGTTCTTTCCGAGCGTTATTCTGTCTCGATGCTCTCCAAGAACAGTCACCTTTTCGTGAGCCAGTTTTCTGTAGCCGATTTTCCAGGCCGTTCTTTCCGTATCCGTGCCGTTTCTTCCTTCAACAAGAAAGAACTCAAGCGCCATTTGCAAGGCATAGTGAAGGCCAATATTGCCACCCGCAACTTTCCTCTCTCTGTAGCAGAATTGCGCAAGCGACTGAAGTTGAAGGATGGGGGCGAAACCTATATCTTCGCCACTACCTTGTCTGACGACAGTCATGTGCTGCTGATAACGGATAAAATTTTAGAAAACGCATGAAAAGTTAGGAAATCCTTTCTGAATGTTTGGAATTTATCCTTAATTTTCTTAATTTTGCAGAAGACATGAAGCCGATACAAATAACAAACTGAACCCAGCGAAAGTTGAGTAACAAAAAAAAATAAGCTACCATTTATGAACAAATTAAAAACAATCTTTTTATTGCTCGCGTTTATCTTGGCGATGAACATGAGTGGTGTACAAAACATCAAAGCGGAGAACTATCCTTATAAGAGCGACTATCTTTGGCTCACTGTGCCCGACCATGCCGACTGGCTCTATCAGACCGGCGAGAATGCCAAGGTGGAGGTGAGTTTTTGCAAGTATGGCATTCCCCGTGATGGCGAACTGAAATATTCCATAGGCAACGACATGCTCCAGCCCGACAAGCATGGAAGCGTGAAGCTGAAGAACGGACGTGCCGTCATCAATATGGGAACGAAGAAAACTCCAGGATTCCGCGACATGAAACTCTCTGTCAGTCTCGACGGAAAGACCTATGAGCATCATATCAAGGTGGGATTCTCAGTCGACAAGATAAAACCCTATACACAGGAACCCCAGAATTTCAGAAGCTTCTGGCAGAAGAACGTGGAGGAACTGAAACAGGTGCCTATGTCTTATACCAAGGAGTTGTACAAGGACTATTGTACCGACAAGATAGACTGTTATCTCGTCAAGCTCCAGATCGACAAAATGGGCCATTCCATGTATGGCTTCCTGTTCTATCCCAAGAATGCCCAGCCAGGCAAGCATCCCGTAGTGCTCTGTCCTCCAGGAGCAGGCATCAAGACCATCAAGGATCCTATGCGCAACAAGTATTATGCCGAGAATGGCTTTGTTCGATTTGAGGTGGAGATTCATGGTCTCGACCCACGCATTTCGTCAGAGACTTTTGGCGAGATCAGTCGTGCTTTCAACGACCGTAATGGCGGTTATTTGGCCAATGGGTTGGAGAACAAGGACATTTATTATATGAAGCATGTCTATGTAGGCTTGGTTCGTTGTATCGATTTCCTGACTTCGCTTCCCGAGTGGGATGGCAAGAATGTTGCTGTGCAGGGCGGCAGTCAGGGCGGAGCCTTGGCCATTATCGCAGCAGGACTCGACAGTCGTGTCACCCAATGTGTAGCCAATCATCCTGCTCTTAGCGACATGGCGGGTTATGCGGCTAAGGGCGGAACGGGCGGTTATCCACACTTCTGCCGTCAGCCTCAGATATTGAGCAATAAGGACTGTCTCAACACCCTGGCTTACTTCGATGTAGTCAATTTTGCCCGTTACGTCAAGGCTCCTACTTATCTTACATGGGGCTACAACGATGTGACCTGTCCTCCAACAACCAGCTATGCTGTCTGGAACACGCTGAAATGTACTAAGGAGAGTCTGCTTACCCCGATCAACGAGCATTGGACGACAGCAGAAACCAACCGCGGACAGATGGAGTGGATAAAAGCACATCTTCTGAAATAAGCAGCTAAGCAAAATTGGCTGAAAATGACGGAACAGTCCTATTTGCGAAAACTCAGTAATCTGACAGGCGGAATCAGTAGATAAAACGAATATTGAGGCAAAATAAACCACCAATATACTTGTCAACCTCATAAAAAACTGCAAAAAAAATAGCAATATTTGGCTGTTTGACCAAATATTGCTATTTTTGCATGCTTTAAAGTAACAAACTAGTTTGAGATAATGTCATTAATAGAGATTCGAAAGGTCGAAAACAAGAAGGACTTGAAGACGTTCATCGACTTCCATTACGACCTATACGAGGGCAACGAGTATGATGTGCCCAACCTGTTCAGCGACGAAATGAATACCCTCAGCAAGGACCGCAATGCCGCTTTTGAGTTTTGCGAGTCCGAATATTTTCTTGCCTATAAGGACGGAAAGTTGGTGGGTCGTGTCGCTGCTATCATCAACCACAAGGCCAACGAGCGCTGGAACTGCAAGTCGGTGCGCTTTGGCTGGATCGACTTCATCGACGACCGTGAAGTGTCCAAGGCTCTTCTGCAGGCTGTAGAAGACTATGGCAAGTCTAAGGGAATGGACAATGTGGTAGGTCCGCTTGGCTTTACTGATATGGATCCTGAAGGCATGCTTACCTGGGGATTCGACCAGTTGGGCACCATGCCCACCATCTACAACTATTCCTATTACCCCGAGCATATAGAGGCTCTCGATGGCTACGAGATCGACAACAAGTACGTAGAGTACAAGCTCATCGTGCCTGATACCGTGCCCGAGAAATACGCCAAGATTGCTGCCATGATAGAGAAAAGATACAATCTGCATGTGCGCAAGCTTACCAAGAAAGATGTTTTCCAGGGCGGTTATGGTCAGAAGATTTTCGAACTGATCAATGCCACTTACAAAGACCTCTATGGCTACTCCGAGCTCTCGCAGAAGCAGATAGACCAGTTGATTCATTCTTATCTGAGTTTCCTCGACTTCAATCTCATTACCTGCATCGAGGACTGGAGCGAGGCCGAGCACAAGATGGTGGGCATCGGCATCACCATACCTTCATTGGCAAAGGCTCTGCAGAAGTGTCGTCGCGGCCGTCTGTTCCCCTTTGGCTGGTGGCACGTGCTGCGCGCCATCAAGATGCACAAGACCAAGATTGTCGACCTGCTGCTCGTAGGCATCCTTCCCGAGTATCGTGCCAAGGGAGCCAATGCGCTTCTCTTTGCCGACCTCATTCCCCGTTACCAGGCTTATGGCATCGAGTGGGGTGAGACCCAGGTGGAGATGGAAGCCAATGCCGGTGTGCAAGGTCAGTGGGGAGTTTTGAACCCCATCTTGCACAAGCGTCGCAATTGTTACAAGAAGATTATCAAGTAAAGGAAAATTCAACCAAGCTTTCTTTTTCCCAGGAAGCTTACATACTTTACAGATTCTCAGAGCCAGTGAATCTTGAGAGTACAACAACATAACAATCTTGAAAAAAATATAGGAGGAAAATATGGCAGAGGAAAACAACAATACAGTACAATATACTGATGACAACATCCGGCACTTGAGTGATATGGAGCATGTACGTACCCGTCCTGGTATGTACATCGGACGTTTGGGCGATGGCAATCTGCCCGAAGACGGCATCTATGTGCTCTTGAAAGAGGTGGTGGACAACTCCATCGACGAGTTCAAGATGGGCGCCGGAGCGCGACTCGAAATCGACATCGAGGACAATCTTCGTGTCAGCGTGCGCGATTATGGCCGAGGCATTCCGCAGGGCAAGCTTGTCGAGGCTGTCAGCGTGCTCAATACTGGTGGCAAGTACGACAGCAAGGCCTTCAAGAAGAGTGTGGGCCTGAATGGTGTGGGTGTGAAGGCGGTCAATGCCCTCAGCTCTCATTTCGAGGTGAAGTCTTTCCGCGAGGGAAAGGTGCGCCATCTTGTCTTCGAACGGGGCATTCTGAAGAGCGACAAGACCTCAAAGACCGAGGATGAGAACGGAACCTACATCTTTTTCGAGCCCGACAACACTCTCTTCAAGAACTACAGTTTCCACGATGACATCGTGGAGACGATGCTTCGCAACTACACCTATCTCAATACGGGCCTTACCATCATGCACAATGGTCGTCGCATCCTGAGCCGCCACGGTTTGCAGGATCTTCTTACCGACAACATGACCAATGACGGCCTCTACGACATCGTCCACATGAAGGGCGAGGACATCGAGGTGGCTTTCACCCACACCAACCAGTATGGCGAGGAGTACTATTCCTTTGTCAACGGTCAGCACACCACGCAGGGCGGAACTCATCAGAGCGCCTTCAAGGAGCACATTGCCAAGACCATCAAGGAATTCTTCGGTAAGTACGAGTATGGCGACATTCGCAACGGCCTGGTGGCAGCTATAGCCATCAATGTCGAGGAACCCGTCTTCGAGAGTCAGACGAAGATCAAGCTCGGCAGTACCACGATGACTCCCAATGGCGGCGAGACCATCAACAAGTATGTGGGCGATTTTCTGAAGAAAGAGGTGGACAACTATCTGCACATCCATAAAGACGTGGCCGAGGTGCTGGAGAGCAAGATCAAGGAGAGTGAGCGCGAGCGAAAGGCGATGGCTGGCGTCACCAAGCTGGCGCGCGAGCGTGCCAAGAAGGCCAATCTGCACAACCGCAAGTTGCGCGACTGCCGCATCCATTTCAGCGACGCCAAGAACGAACGCAAGGAGGAAAGCTCCATCTTCATTACAGAGGGCGATTCTGCCAGCGGAAGCATCACCAAGAGCCGCGACGTGAACACCCAGGCAGTGTTCTCCCTTCGCGGTAAGCCGCTCAACAGCTTTGGTCTTACCAAGAAAGTGGTGTACGAGAACGAGGAGTTCAATCTTCTCCAGGCAGCCCTCGACATAGAGGACGGTCTCGACTCGCTGCGTTACAACAAGGTGGTCGTGGCTACCGATGCCGATGTCGACGGAATGCACATCCGTCTGCTTATCATCACCTTCTTTCTGCAGTTCTTCCCCGACCTCATCAAGAAAGGCCATGTCTACGTGCTGCAGACGCCTTTGTTCCGTGTGCGCAACAAGCGAACCAAGATAAAGAACAAGCAGGCCATAGCCGATGCCGACGCCAAGTTGGGACCGAAGGAGAAGAAGAGCGACTTCATCACGCACTATTGCTATAGCGACGAGGAGCGCCAGCAGTCCATCCGTGACTTGGGACCTGATCCTGAAATCACCCGATTCAAGGGTCTCGGCGAGATTTCTCCAGAAGAGTTTGCCCATTTCATCGGTCCTGACATGCGACTGGAACAAGTCACTCTGCACAAAACCGACCAGGTGCAGAAACTCTTAGAGTACTACATGGGCAAGAACACCATGGAGCGCCAGAACTTCATTATCGACAACTTGGTGATCGAGGAAGATATTCCTGATGAAGACTCTGATCCGCTGGATTAGAATTGATAGTCACGGGTTAACAAAAAGGCACGGATTTGTCTTAACTCCTCAGCGACCGTAGGGAGCGATAACTCCTTTAACTCCTTTAACTTCTGAGCTTGCGAAACTCAAGTAAAATATGAATTTATGAAGAAATATCTATTGTTTGCACTGGTGGCATTCCTGGCAGTAATTTCTGCCAGTGCCCAGATGCGCATCAGAATGGGCAAGAACAGCCCGATAGAGAAGTTGGGCAGGGCAGAGATAGCCATTGCCAATCTCTATGTCGACAGCGTCGACGAGAACAAGCTTGTCGAGGACGCCATTCGTGGCATGTTGGAGAAGCTCGACCCGCATTCCTCTTACACCACAGCCAAGGAGACACAGGCGATGAATGAGTCGCTCAACGGCTCTTTTGATGGCATCGGTGTGCAGTTTAACATGGTCGACGACTCACTCCTCGTCATTCAGCCCGTTGTCAACGGGCCTTCCGAGAAAGTGGGCATCATAGCCGGCGACCGCATTGTGGCAGTCAACGACACAGCCATCGCAGGCGTCAAGATGAGCAAGGAAGAAATCATGAAGCGCCTTCGCGGACCCAAGGGAACCATAGTCAACCTTACTGTTGTGCGCCGTGGCATCAAGGACAAGCTTTCCTTCCGTGTCAAGCGCGACAAGATACCAGTCACCACGATGGATGCAGCCTATATGATTCGCCCCGGAATCGGATACATCCGTCTGGGCAGCTTCGGAATGACCAGCCACAAGGAGGTTTCTGTCGCTATGGACTCGCTCAAGAAGAAAGGCATGAAAGACCTTATCTTCGACCTTCAGGACAATGGTGGAGGCTATCTTCAGACGGCAGCCAAGATAGCCAACGAGTTCTTGGAGAAAGGCGACCTCATCGTCTACACAAATGGCCGTACAGCGCCTCGACAGGAGTTCCGTGCTGAGGCCAACGGACGCTGGCGCAAGGGCAAGCTCGTGGTTCTCACCAACGAGTTCTCGGCTTCGGCAGCCGAGATCGTGTCGGGTGCCATACAAGACCAGGACCGAGGCGTTGTCGTAGGCCGTCGCACTTTTGGCAAGGGATTGGTGCAGCGTCCTCTTACCTTTGAGGATGGAAGCGAGATACGTCTCACCATAGCCCATTACTATACGCCGAGTGGTCGTTGCATCCAGAAGCCTTACAAGAAGGGCGAGCGCGAGGATTATGCCATGGATCTCGACAACCGCTACAAGCACGGCGAGTTCACCAATCAAGACAGCATCCATCTGTCCGACTCTCTGAAGTATTACACCCTGCGCAAGCATCGTGTGGTTTATGGCGGCGGAGGCATCATGCCCGATTATTTCGTGCCGCTCGATACGACCAAGTACACCAAGATGCACCGCTTGCTTACAGCCAAGAGCATCGTCATCAACCACAGCCTGAAGTTCATCGACGCCCATCGCCAAGAGCTGAAGAGCCAGTACAAGGATTTTGGTAAGTTCCTGGCGAGCTATGAGGTTCCTCAGAGCCTTGTAGAGGAAATCATCGCCGATGGCAAGAAAGAGAAAATAGAGCCCCGTGACACCGCCGAATTGGCTCAGACGAAGAAATACCTGTCCATACAGCTCAAAGCCCTTGTAGCGCGAGATATTTGGGATATGAGCCAGTATTTCCAGGTTTGGAACGAGACGAACGAGATTGTGATGCGTGCGGTGAAGCTGCTCACTACGGGGAAATAGCATAAGTGGGAGAGCCAAATCTTCCAATATTCCAGTTCTTCCAATATTCCAATAAGCATTTGATTTTTCAAACCCTTTTTTAGAGACTCTATAACTACTTAATAATTAATTAGTTATATATATATAATAAAAGGAAATGGAAAATGCAAAAAAATAATTGGAAGAATTGGAATTGGAAGATTCGATAAGGTTTGCTTCCTCTAAAAGGCTTATTTTCAAATGGTTAGCTTCTCTGTGCGTATTCCAGTTACAGGGGCAGCAGAGGACAAATCCACTAAAAAGAGAGGATTTTGACACTTGAAACAGTGCAAAATCCCCTCTTTTTTATTTTTTATTCAAGTTTCGCAAGTAAGCCCCACACGCCCTGAAAGGGCAGAAGCTCTTAGCCCAGGGCATCGCCCTGGGTTGTTTGGGGCGGTAACCTGTCGCCCTGTAAGGGCAAAAGCTTTAAAACTCCAGGCAATATATAAAGCTGTTGCCCTTACAGGGCGCATTGCTGATTGCCATTATACCCAGGGCGATGCCCTGGGCTAAGAGCTTTTGGGCCTTCAGCCCGTACTTGAACCACATGCGAAACTTCAGTCTTTTATAGTTGGGAAAATATTTTTTCCCAGTTGGATAAATCAAATGGAGTCTCTTTAAAAATTAATTTTTCCCGTGCATTTTGTCCCATTTCAGGTAGATTCCTGCAAGAATTGTGCCCGAAATGCTGTGCCAGGCGCAACTAATGGCACAAGGAAGTACGGCAAGTGGCTGGGCGGCAAAGAAGTTTCCGGCCAGGACGGTGGCAAGACCGGCGTTCTGCATTCCCACCTCGATGCTGATGGTGCGCTTCTTGGCTGTGTTGAAGCCAGCCAGCTTACCGGCCAGCCAGCCGAGGCAATAGCCCAGGGTGTTGTGGCAGAAGACGACGGCAAAGGTCCAGAGGAAGAGCATCATGCCGCGTGCCACGAGGTCGTCGTGAACGGTAGAGATAACGCCGCCCACGATAAACGCCAGGCAGGTGACGCTGATGCCGGGCATCAGGCTCTGAATGGTGGGGAAACACTCCCTCTTGCCGTAAATGTAGTTGAGTGTGCAGCCGATGGCTACAGGGATGATGGTGACGAGCAGAATGCCCTGGAACATGCCGATGGCGTCGATATGGATGATTTCGCCGGCTGTAATCTTCATTAGCAGCGGCGTCATGACAGGAGCGAGGATGGTGGAGGCACAGGTCATTCCCACCGAGAAAGCCACGTCGCCATGACAGAGATAGCTCATGATGTTGCTCGACACACCGCCAGGACAACTGCCAACGAGCAGAATGCCGAGGGCAAGGGCAGGGTCGAGGTGCCATACGTGGACAAGGAGGTAGGCCACGCCCGGCATGATGATGAACTGGGCGCAGGCACCGATGAAGACATCAAGAGGGCGTTGCGCCAAAATCTTGAAATCGTTGGTGGTGAGAGTCAGTCCCATGGTGAGCATGATGATGCCGAGAATGACGGTCTGGGTGATTCCGCGTACCCAGTCGAAGGTATGTGGGAAGAAGAAAGTGAATACAGCTACTCCTATCACGAAGATGGAGGTGTAATTGGCCAGCACACGGCTGAGCGCCTGAAATAAATGTAACATAACCTATATATTTTTAGAATGTTTGTCGCCCTCTTATATACGTTCTGTTCGGAATGTGGGTGCAAAAGTAGTGATTATATTTGTTGTAAGCAAAGGTTTTTGTCGATTTTTTCGTGAATTCCTTTTTATTTCTGATACAATTGTGTAACTTTGCACAAAATATAAGATATTACGGAATGAACGAAGATTTTGACATAAGAAATGAGTCGGTTTCGCCTGCTGAAAAGGAATTCGAGAAGGCGCTGCGACCCTTGAAGTTCTCTGACTTCAGCGGACAGACGGGCGTGGTGGACAACCTGCAGGTGTTTGTCGAGGCTGCCAAGTATCGCGGCGAACCGCTCGATCATACTCTGCTGCACGGTCCACCAGGACTGGGCAAGACGACGCTGAGCAACATCATCGCCAACGAGCTGGGCGTGGGACTGAAGATTACATCGGGCCCTGTGCTCGACAAGCCGGGCGATCTGGCCGGCATTCTTACCTCGCTGGAACCCAACGACGTGCTCTTCATCGACGAGATTCACCGTCTGTCGCCCGTAGTGGAAGAATATCTCTACTCGGCCATGGAGGACTATCGCATCGACATCATGATCGACAAGGGTCCGTCGGCCCGCAGCATTCAGATCGACCTCAATCCCTTTACCCTTGTAGGAGCCACTACCCGCAGCGGTTCGCTCACAGCGCCTCTGCGTGCCCGTTTCGGCATCAACCTGCACTTGGAGTACTACAATCCGCCAACGTTGCAAAAGATCGTGAAGCGCAGCGCCATGCTCCTGAAAGTGCCTATCGAGGAAGAGGCTGCGGCTGAGATTTCGCGCCGCTCACGCGGTACGCCCCGTATCGCCAACTCGCTGTTGCGCCGTGTGCGCGACTTCGCCCAGGTGAAAGGCAACGGCACCATTACCTACGACATTGCTGAGTTCTCGCTCCGTGCGCTCAACATCGACCAGTATGGTCTGGACGAGATCGACAACAAGATTCTCACCACCATCATCGACAAGTTTCATGGCGGACCGGTGGGCGTGGGAACGATTGCCACAGCCATCGGCGAGGATGCCGGAACCATCGAGGAGGTGTACGAGCCTTACCTCATCATGGAGGGATTCATCAAGCGAACCTCGCGCGGCCGCATGGCCACTAAGCTTGCCTACGACCATCTGGGCCGCAATCCCTATGGTAGCAACATCATGCAGGGAGACTTGTTTGAGTGAAGAACGAAGAGAGAAGTATTCAATAGTTTGAAGCTTCAATCTTCGTTTCACACAATATAATTTAGATTCTAAAAAAGAAGGACAAGAGAATTCTTCACTTAAAAAACATGAGAATAGGAATATTTACGGGTACCTTCGACCCATTTACGATAGGACATCAGAACATTGCGGAGCGTGCTCTGCCGATGTTTGACAAGCTTGTGATTGCCGTGGCGATGAGCAAGTTGAAGCATGCTAACGAGGAGATAGAGAAGCGTGTGGAGGACATCAAGGCTGTTTTTCCGAAGGAATGTGCAGAATTGGTGGATGCTGGTGATGCTTCTAAGGGATTCCGCCTGGAGGTGGTTTCCTACGACGACCTTACCATCGACCTGGCGCATCGTCTTGGAGCCAAGTTTCTGGTGAGAGGCGTGAGGAGCGCAAAAGACTTTGAGTACGAGCGTGAGCAGGCCGACATCAACAAGCAGTTGGGTGGTGTGGAGACCATTCTCCTTTTCTCCGATCCCCGCTACAGCAGCATCAGTTCTACGCTCGTCAGGGAGTTGAGATTCTTCGGAAGAGAAGTGGATGAATTTCTGCCTAAGAAGTGAAGAGTGAAGAACGAAGAGTGAAGAATTCAAGAGCTTAAAAAGATAATAAAAAAATATATAATATAAATGGAGAATAGGAACGAAAAGGTGTTGTCTTAACTCCTTAACTCCTTAACTCCTTAACTCCATAAGAAGTATGATAACATATAGTGTAGAAGGCGTGAAAATGCCTAAAATCAAGAAGCGCGAAACCAGCGCATGGATTCGAAAAGTGGCTGCTTCACACGGACGCAAAGTGGGCGAGGTGGGCTACATGTTTGTAGACGACGAGAAGATTCTCGAGGTCAACAACGAGTATTTGGGCCATGACTATTATACCGATGTCATCACCTTCGATTACGATGAGGGCGATGTCATCAACGGCGATATTGTCATCTCGCTCGATACTGTGCGCACCAATGCCGAGCAGTTCGGCAAGACCTACGACGACGAGTTGCATCGTGTCATCATTCACGGCATCCTGCACCTGTGTGGCATCAACGACAAGGGCCCGGGCGAGCGCGAGATCATGGAGGATAACGAGAACAAGGCTCTCGCCATGCTCGAAGGTGCTTCGATATTGAAACAGTAAAATAAACAGTAACCTATTTGTGTTGTGATAGGTTGGCATTTGGCAAAATTACAGGAGATTAAAATTATGGCAACAGCAATTAAAGCTATACCAACGTTACATGGCAAAGAAGCTAAAGAGTTTTTGCGTCATGCAGAAGAGGCCGAGCGCAATTTTAAGGGTTTCAATAATATAGAAGAACATCCTTATTGCGTAATGGCGCGTAGTATTTTAGAAAAGGCTGGAATGAAGTAAGAAAGGGGTATTATGTTTCTGAATTCACAATGCTTTTTCGGTGAATTGACAGATGATCTATTATCTATCTGTCAACCCTTTTCGTGTGGCAATGAAGATTTAGATGATTTCTTCAGGAATGATGCCATACAATATGCTTATTATTTGATGGGAAAATCTTATTGCTTTCGCAAAACAGATGACCCTACCAAGATAGTTTGTACTTTTACTGTTTCTAATGATAGTATTCGTATTTACGATCTACCAAGAAGTCGTAAAGATTATATGAAAAGTCTTACTCATCATGAGAAACCTCTTCGCCGTTATCCGGGTGTTTTGATTGGTCGATTGGGAGTGAATAAAGATTTTTGTGGAAAAGGAATCGGAAGCGAGGTTATAGACTTTATTAAGGGTTGGTTCATGTCACATGACAATAAATCTGGTTGTCGCTTTGTTATCGTAGATGCTATCAACGCTCCAGAGGTTATCTCTTTTTATCAGAAGAATGGGTTCCAACCTTTGTTTTCTTCTGAAGCACAAGAATTCCTTTATACAGGAGGAAAGAAAGGGCAACCTATTAAAATGGCTACAAGGCTCATGTACTTTGATCTGTTGTGGATGAGACAATAATCGCCCCCATTATTTACCCCTTTTTCGACTAACCGACTTTTCATTAACTTCCACTTAAATCGAAAGGCTGTTTTTGCGTAAACAGCTTGTTTATAGAAGGTTGCTGTCTTGCATTATGTACACGAATCCACTATTTTACTAAGTGAAATAGCTTTTGTTTGATTTTTTAGCTATCTTTGCAGAAGATTAGCTGCATCTCAGCATAATATTCAAGCAAGCTTGATATTCTGCATTCGATTTGCAAAATCTTTGCAACAGAAAAGATTAGCTGCATTCGGCTAAAAATAATATCAATATAACCTATGAAACAATTAGCATTATCCTGCGTGTTGTCGCTGACAACCGTTTTCTCAGTTCAGGCGCAGCAGATGCCCGTCTATTTGGACGACACAAAGCCCGTAGAGCAACGCATCGAGGACGCCCTCTCCCGCATGACCTTGCAGGAGAAAATAAGAGTTATTCACGCCCAGAGCAAGTTTTCATCGGCTGGAGTTCCACGATTGGGATTTCCTGACTTCTGGACTGACGATGGTCCACACGGTGTGCGCCCCGACGTGCTGTGGGACGAATGGGACCAGGCAGGACAGACCAACGACTCGTGTGTGGCTTTCCCTGCCCTTACCTGTCTTGCAGCCTCCTGGAACCCTCAGATGAGCCGTATCTACGGCGAGGCATTGGGCGAGGAGGCTCTCTATCGTGGCAAGGACATGATCTTGGGACCCGGCGTCAACATCTACCGCACTCCCCTCAACGGACGTAACTTCGAGTACATGGGCGAAGACCCTTATCTCGCCTCTGTCATGGTAGTGCCCTACGTACAGGGACTGCAGTCGAAGGGCGTGTCGGCATGCGTGAAGCACTATTGTCTGAACAACGACGAGGAATATCGCCATCAGGTGAACGTGAAGGTGAGCGACCGTGCCCTGCACGAAATCTATCTGCCTGCCTTCAAGACTGCCGTTGAGCAAGGCAAGGCATGGGCCATCATGGGCGCATACAACCTGTATCGCAACGAGCACAACTGCCATAACCAGTACACCCTGAACAAGATTCTGAAGAACGACTGGCACTTCGACGGAGTGGTGGTGAGCGACTGGGGTGGAGCCCACGACACCGACCAGGCTGTGAGGAACGGACTCGACATGGAGTTCGGCTCCTGGACCAACGGATTGAGCTGGGGCGCCTCCAACGCCTACGACAGCTATTATCTCGCCCGTCCCTATCTGAAGGCCATACAGGAAGGCAAATACACCACACGTGAGCTCGACGAGAAGGTGCGTCGCGTGCTGCGACTCTTCTATCGCACCACGATGAACCGCCATCGTCCTCACGGCTTCCTCTGTTCCGACGGACATTACGCCACAGCCCGACAGATAGCCGAGGAAGGCATCGTGCTGTTGCAGAACCGCAACCGCGTGCTGCCCATCAACACCCAGAAGGTGCGCCATGTGCTCGTGGTGGGCGAGAACGCCATCAAGATGATGACCGTGGGCGGAGGCAGCTCCTCGCTCAAGGTACAGCGGGAGATTTCCCCTCTGCAGGGCCTGCAGGCACGACTGGCCAAAGACGGCGTGGAGGTTGACTTTGCCCGAGGCTATGTGGGCGATGTGACTGGCGCTTACAATGGCGTCACCACAGGTCAGAACTTGGAAGACAAGCGCAGCGAGGCAGAACTCATCGCCGAGGCTGTAGAGAAGGCGAAAGCTGCCGACTGTGTCATCCTCTTCGGCGGACTCAACAAGAGCGACTATCAGGACTGCGAGGGCCACGATCGACAGCAGTACGAGTTGCCCTATGCGCAGGACAAGCTTATCACAGCTCTGGCTGCTGCCAACAAGAACTTCGTCTATGTCAACATCTCGGGCAACGCTGTGGCCATGCCTTGGCGCGACAAGGTTCCCGCCATCGTGCAGGGCTGGTATTTAGGCTCTGAGGCGGGCGAGGCTTTGGCTGCTGTCCTCACGGGCGACGCCAACCCATCGGGCAAGCTGCCCTTCACCTGGGTGAAGTCTTTGCAGAATGTGGGCGCCCATGCCCTCAACACCTATCCCGGAACCTGGCGAAAGGAGGGTGGATCCAAGACCGAGGGCAACATCATCGACGAGGAATACAAAGAAGGCATCTATGTGGGCTATCGCTGGGCCGACCGCGAGAAGCAGCGTCCTGTGTTCGCCTTCGGACACGGTTTGAGCTACACCCAGTTCGCCATCAGCAATCTGCGTGCCGACAAGGCATCGATGACAGCTGCCGACTCCATCACCTTCACCGTACAGGTAAAGAACATCGGTCAGCGTGCCGGATCTGAGACCGTACAGCTCTATGTGCACGATGCCAAGGCCTCGGTCGACCGTCCGCTCAAGGAGCTGAAAGGCTTCTGCAAGGTGAGTCTGCAGCCTGGCGAGAGCAAGGACGTCAGCATCACTCTTGGCAAGGACGCCCTCAGCTTCTACGACGAGACCACAGCAAGCTGGAAGGCTGAGCCAGGACTGTTTGAGGCCTGGGTAGGCAATGCCTCCGACAATCTGAAGTTGCGTAAATCTTTCCAACTGAAATAATCCCCGAATAATCATTAAACTTAAGCTGGTTCAGAAGTTATAGAAGTTAAAGAAGTTATCACTCCCTTCGGTCGTTAGAAGTTAAAGCCAACAGCCTTTTTGGTTGAAAATTTAGCTGTAAAGCATATGGCTTTAACTTCTCTAACTTCTTTAAATTTTTTAACTTCCCCATTTGCGAAAGTTGAGTAATAAGATATCAGCATGAAAAAGAATCTGTTATTAGCATCATTCATCCTGTTGGGGACTTTGCTGTCTCCTTCAGCCTTTGCCGCGCGCAAGAAACTGCCGCCCATGAACGAGTACGTCGGCCAACTCATGTCGCGCATGACGCTTCAGGAGAAGATCGGCCAGCTCAACCTCATGGTGGCGGGCGACATCACCACGGGCAGCACTATGGACACTCAGGTGGCGGGCGACATCGCTGCCGGCAAGATGGGAGGCGTGTTCAACATCAAGGGCTTCGACAAGATCAAAGCCCTGCAGGACGTGGCCATCCGCAAGAGCCGACTCGGTATTCCGCTCCTCGTGGGCATGGACGTCATACACGGCTACGAAACCATCTTCCCCATACCGCTCGCCCTCTCCTGCTCGTGGAACGAGGAAGCTTTGAGACAGGTGGGCGCTGTGTCGGCACGCGAGGCAAGCGCCGACGGCATCAACTGGACCTTCTCGCCTATGGTCGACGTGGCTCTCGATGCCCGCTGGGGACGCATCAGCGAAGGCTTCGGCGAGGACCCATACCTCAGTGGTGTCTTGGGAGCAGCCATGACTCGCGGCTATCAGCAGGCTGACATGAGCCGTGAGACCATCGTCCCCAAAGACCACATCATGGCTTGTCTCAAGCATTTCGCCCTCTATGGAGCCGTTGAGGCAGGCAAGGAGTACAACACCACCGACATGAGCAAGATACGCATGTACAACCAGTTTCTGCCTCCCTATAAGGCTGTGGTCGACGCTGGTGTGGGAAGCGTCATGTCGTCGTTCAACCTTATCGACTATGTGCCTGCCACGGCAAGCCATTGGATGATGGCCGACGTGCTGCGCAAGCAATGGAACTTCCAGGGCTTCGTCGTGACCGACTATGGTTCTATCGGCGAGATTCTGCAGCATGGCACAGCCCGCGACCTCAAGGAAGCCTCCGAGCAGTCGCTCCTGGCCGGAACCGATATGGACATGTGCTCGCAGGGCTTCGTGAGATTCCTGGAACAGAGCGTCAAGGAAGGCAAGGTGAGCGAGGCTGACATCGACATCGCCTGCCGTCGCATCTTAGAGGCTAAATACAAGCTGGGACTCTTCGAGGATCCTTACCGTTACTGCGACAGCAAGCGACATAAGACCGACATCTTTACCGCTGCCCATCGCCAGACCGCACGCGACATTGCCGCCGAGACCTTCGCCCTGCTCAAGAACGACCGTCAGCTGCTGCCCCTCAGCAAGCAGGGCAAGATAGCCCTCATCGGTCCCCTGGCCGACACGCGCAGCAACATGAGCGGAACCTGGAGCGTGGCTGCCACCCCCGACCGCTATTCCTCTCTGCGTGAGAGCATGGAGAAAGCCCTCGAGGGCAAGGCGACGCTGCTCTATGCACAGGGCTGCAACGTGGTGTACGACGAACAGGAGCAGAAGGACGGTGAGTTGGGCAAGACCATCGCCCGAGGCGACGATGCGCAGATGGAGGCAGAAGCCCTTGAGGTTGCACGCCAGGCTGACGTCATCGTGTGCGCCATGGGCGAGACTGCCGATATGAGTGGCGAATGTGCCAGCCGCACCGACCTTCGTATGCCCGACGCCCAGCGCCATCTGCTCGCTCAGCTCGCCAGGACGGGAAAGCCTATCGTACTGCTCAACTTCTCGGGTCGTCCCACCGTCCTTACTTGGGAACAGGAGCATCTGCCTGCCATCATGAACGTGTGGTTTGGCGGTTCTGAGGCTGCAGATGCCATCTGCGACGTCATCTTCGGCGACAAGGTGCCTTGTGGTAAGCTCACCGCCTCTATGCCCAAGACTACAGGACAGGAGCCTCTCTACTACAACCATCAGAACACTGGCCGTCCCGTGCCCGACGACAATCCCCGTTTTGCCAAGTTTGCCAGCAACTATCTCGACGTGCGCAATGGCGCTCTCTATCCCTTCGGCTACGGCTTGAGTTACACCACTTTCGAGTATGGACCGCTGCAGATCAGTGCTGACCACACCGCCACTGTCCGTGTCACCAATACTGGCAGTCGCGCTGCCGACGAGATTGTGCAGCTCTACATCCGCGACAAGGTGGCAAGCATCTCCCGTCCTGTGAAGGAGCTGAAGGCATTCCGTCGCATCCACCTTGCTGCTGGCGAGAGTCAGGATGTTAGCTTCCAGATAACTCCCGACATGCTGAAGTTCTACAATGCCGACCTGCAGTATGTCCTCGAACCCGGTGAGTTCGATATTATGGTGGGGCCCAACAGCCGTGACACCAAGAACGGAACAATCAGTGTGAAGTAAAGTTTCCCCCTAAGAGCTTCCTTTTGGGTCATAATAGACGACCGGCGCCGGTCGTCTATTGTGACCTCCCTTGGTCGTAATAGATGCCCCCTGCGGGGCTCTTATAGCACTTTCAAAATTCTGCGATGCCGCTTTTCTTTTGCAAAGGAAATGCAAATCGAATGCAGAATGTCAAGCTTGCTTGAATATTTTGCTGCGATGCAGCTTTTCTTCTGCAAAGATACAACATATTTCGGCTGTTTGTTCAAAAACGGAATGACTTGTTAAGCAAAACAGCGAAAGAAAGGCAAGAAGCAGCGATGTAAGTTGTTGTGTATGTGTAAATTACATGGGCAACGATTTTTATGTATTTCCAACGGCTTTACTTGTTAAAAACTCAACTTTTGCAAGTAAGTTCCAGACACCTGAAAGGGCAATGTATTACGTAACTTTGTACCACCAAAAAGCCCTGCACGCCCCCACACGCCCTGTACGCCCATGTACGCCACTGCACGCCCCCACACGCCCTGAACACCCCTGCACGCCCTGAAAGGGCAGAAGCTCTTAGCCCAGGGCATCGCCCTGGGTAATCATGAACGCAAACCTGTCGCCCTGTAAGGGCAAAAGCTTTAAAACTCCAGATAAAATATAAAGCTTTTGCCCTTACAGGGCGCCTTTCTGATTGCCTTTATACCCAGGGCGTTGCCCTGGGCTAAGAGCTTCTGCCCTTTCAGGGCGTGCGGTGGTGTACAGGGGCGTACATGGGCGTACATGGCGTATAGGGGCGTGTACAGTGGCGTGTACAGTGGCGTGCAGAGCGTGCTGCTTCTATTCTTTTTTGGTCTTTACCTTTGCTTTATCCTTTGGTCAGCGATTTTTAATTGCGCTACGCGCTACTAACCATTGGTTCAGGACGTGTGTAACATGCGAAAAGTAGAATAGTCATTTAGTCATTTAGTCATTAAGGAACTTTGAGAATAGTCAAAAACTCACTATAAAATATAATATTATTAATAATATTATATTTTATAGTGGATTATTGACTTAACTTTTTTCGCTTAATGACTAATGACTAAATGACTAAATGACTGCTTTTTCCGACTTTGATAGTAAAACTTACAAAGTGTGTCATTTTGGTCAAAGTCATTTTTGTCAAATTCGATTTTCAATCAATTAGAATTTTGGCAAAAATTCTGACATGAGTACATGAATGCGTTACACGTTTGCTTAATTTCCGTGCATAAAAGTTTAGTCATTAGTCATTTTCGCGTTTTGAGGTCTGTTGAGGGGAACTACTCAGCACCCCTATTGAAAATTTGAAATAATAATACACGTTGACTCACATTAACGTAACAACTCATGACAATATGGGTGCTGAGTACTTACTTAAATCGATAAATACTAAAAGCAGAAATGGCTAAACCATGTTTTTGGGGTTTGTTAACCTATTGGGGAGTTCCTATGTCAGCGCTCCACCATCTGCTGCAACTCACTGAGGGAGGTTGCCACTTCGATATAGTCGTGCCAGTTGCCACGAATCATGCCTTGCGAAGCCATGTCGTCGAGGAGGGCAATGGTGGAGTTCCAGAAGCCCTTCATGTTGTAGAGAATCACCTTTTTGCTATGATAGCCGATGGTGTGGGAGGCTGCAACGGTGAATATCTCGTCGAGGGTGCCGATGCCGCCAGGGAGCGCCACGATGATGTCGCTCTGAGAGAGCAGCAAGTCCTTGCGGTCGCTGAGATTGTCGCAGGGAATTTCTACGTCGAGGTCGGGAAAAGTCTTGCCGCCTCGCTCTACGATGGTGGGAACTACGCCAATGGCTCTGCCGCCATGTGCCTTGACTGCCTTGCCGATGGTGTTCATCAGGCCGATGTTGCAGCCGCCGAAAACTAAGTCGTGCCCTTGCTCTGCCATCCACTTGCCCATCTCCTCTGTGAGACGGAAGTAGTCGCTGTCAATATGGGCGTTAGCTGAACAGAATACTGCTATTTTCATTGTTATTATGTTTTTTATGTTTTGCCGAGTGCAGGATATCTTTTGCAAAGATTGCACCAACGAGCGCAATGAAAGCTTGCTTTCAAATTGCCGAGTGCAGCTAATCTTATGCAAAGATTGCACCAACGAGCGCAATGAAAGCTTGCTTTCAGATTGCCGAGTGCAGGATATCTTATGCAAAGTTAAATAAAAACTTTGGATTTGATTTCTTTTTCTGACTATTATTTCTTACTTTTGCAAACAATATAACCTAAATTCCGCAGCACTTTAATTTAACTTTCTTTATAAGTACCTGAGCAACAAA
>ERZ1673698.257-NODE-257-length-89818-cov-9.789390_pt1 | contig 89818 bp, 87 predicted proteins | sample MGYA00580228_ERZ1673698 | MGnify/ENA primary metagenome ERZ1673698 (study PRJEB41218, sample SAMN15661768) | gut metagenome | host: Homo sapiens | place: Canada: London | collected 2015-08-20/2019-03-30 | study: EMG produced TPA metagenomics assembly of... | reverse complement strand
GAATCACAAATGATTCATGTTGCATTGTTTAGTTTTCAAAGAACAACTTTGTCTTGTCGGAACATTTCATCATGTCCCTTACGACATCTACTATTTTATCGCAGCCCGTTCAGTTTGTCAAGAGATTTTTAAAATTTCTTTTTTGTCTGAACTCGAAACACTTTCCTTTCAGATGCTTACCAGTCAAGGCTTCTCATCTTTCGTATCCCGTGTCTCTCGCGGCGACTTGTATTATATTACACGCTTCGCCTTGCCTTGTCAACACCCTTTTCAAAAAAAGATAAAAAATGAAGACGAGCAGCTGCGGGATAAACAGCTGCTCGTCTTCATTGGGAAAGAATCATTTATCTTAGAGAGAAATGGAGGAAGTGGGATTCACTTCACATGTCGTGGGAGCCCTTGGGGATATCGGCTTTCCCATCGACAACCATAGTGTAGCAGGGCAATCTGAAAATACCCTAAGCTTATCTGAAAAATACCTGATTCTGACAATTTTTTCTTCTTCGGACCGGTCACTCTTTGAGCTGGATGCTGCTGATGATCTTGTCGGCGAGTTTGCCCTGGTCGTCCTCATGTTCCTTCGGGTAGGCGATGGCGATGAACCAGTACTCCTCGGGCAGCGGCAGGAAGACGACCTTCAACGTCTCATCCTCGCCGCGCATCTTGCACTGGACGGTCGTGACGCTCGCATCCTTGCCGGAGATCGTGATGCTCTTGGCATCGCGAGAGGTCTCTTTGGCCTTGGCATTCTGCTCGAAGGCGGTCAGATAGCCGTCTAGCGCCTTCTTCTCGAACTGTGCCTTGCTCGCCGCGTCGCTCTTGAGCTTGTCGGTGTTCATGACGTACGTCGTGAACTGCATCAGATGGAAGTCCATGCCCTTGGCCTGCGTGACCCGACTGTCCGTGATGGACTTGACGTAATCGTTCGACTTGGCGGCTTCTTCCTTCGGCTGCTGTTCCAATGTGAACGGCAGGTCCATCTGCAGGCTGGTCACGCCGCCCTTGACTTCCTGCGAGGTCAGCTTGGCCTGGCCGCAGCCGAGCAGCAGGGCCGCCATGGCGAGCGCCAGCAGGCCCACGGCAATGAGTTTCTTCATGCTATTTCCCTCTTTTCGCAAATGAATTGATACTGAGGATATTATAGCATGATTCTCGACGCTCTGAGAGTTTTCCCGCTGCAAAAGTGCTACCGAGTGCTAAAAAGTGCTATATGGGACGTCACTTCGTCAGGTAGTCCTCGAAATTCTGTGCCTTGCGGTAGTCGTAGACGACGCCGTACTGCAGCCAGCTGTCGATCGAGGCGATGACGATGTTCATGATAGTATGCGCGCTCAGGGCAAAGTTGCTGATCTCGCAGATCTTGATGGCCTCTCCCGTCCGGATGTGCTCGAACATGATGGTGATCTCATAGGCACTGCAGGTCAGCAGGTAGAGGTTGCCCGTGCTCTTCTCTTTGAGAGACATGTAGTGCGGATCTTCCCCATCGCGCGGCACGAAGCCGAACTGCTGGAAGCGCTCGATGAGCTGTGGCTCCGTCTCGCGGTGAAATTTGGCATTGATGGTATCGCGTTTGGCTTCGAGTTCGGTGAACAATGGGAAACTGATCATAAGGCATCCTCCTCACATATACACAGCGTGAACTGAAAATGGACTTGAACGATTGCATCGTCTGGAGATAGCAAAAGACACGCAGAGAGCGTAGCCGCTTCGTTGCGTGTCTTTATGGTCTTGATTATAGCACAGGCGCGCGATTTCATCAAGCAGGGATGCGAGATATGGCACAGGAGCTCACTCATCCGTCCGTTCTATCGGACGGCGCATGCATCGCATCCATCTGCTCGTCGGGAATCAGGATGACGTAGAAGATCCTGCCGTAGCGTTCGCTCTGGACAAGGCGGCCGCGGTCGATGACCCAGCGCACCCTGCCGCGCTTCGTGATGATGCGGTAGTTGACCGCATCGTTCTCCTTGTCGTGCCGGTTCGTACAGACGTAAATCTGCTGCCAGATGCTCGTATTCACCCGCTCGTAGTCGTCGGGATGGACGATACCGCGGAAGCTGTGCTTCGTGTAGTGGAGGAAATCGTCGAGGTCATCGCACTCGAACAGGCTGATGAGTTCTTCATTGGCAAACAGGATGTCCTCACCCTCCGCATCGTAAATCAGGATGGAGGCTGGCAGGTTGAAGACAACATCGCGCAGCGAGAAGCCCATCTGCACGCGGCGCGCCGCGGTCATGCCTGGTGCATAGCGGCGGCAGCCGTTCTTGCCATGCAGCTTGACCGTGTAGAGCGCCGTATCCGCATCGCGAAGCACATCGAGCGGCGATTTGCCATCTGCCCGGTCGGCCGAATAGACGGCATACCCCATCGAGATGGTGTAGTGATAGACCGTCTGCTGATAGTTGAACTCCTTCTTGAGGCTGACGAAGTCACGCACGATGCGCTCGGCAGCCGCCAGGTCATCGGTCGGCAGCACGATGATGAACTCATCACCGCCGTTGCGGGCCAGGACGGCCTCGCGCGGGAAGAAGACGCGCATGATGATGGCGAGATGGCGCAAGGCTTCATCGCCGACCTGATGGCCGTTGATATCATTGATGAGCTTGAAATCATCAATGTCGAGCTGCACGAAGAGGGCCTGCTGCAACCGTCCGCCATCGAGCTGCGCCTTGATGATGGCTTCGAGGCCGTGGCGGTTGAGAAGCCCCGTGAGCTGGTCGGTCATGGCCAGACGCCGCAGGTTCTTCTGCTTGTCGTGCATGAAGAGCAGGATGTAGGTCAGTGCCGTCAGCATGAGCAGGGCCATGAAGCCAAGAGCAGCAGCTGCACCAAACGAGCCCATCACTTTCCAGCCCTCGCGCGGTGCAAGTTGCATGCGCCACTGGCAGCCGCCATAAGAGAAAGTATAGCTGACAGGGTCGACCGGCGCGACGTCCGACTCCAGGATGGTCGCATAGTCGTTATAGCTGAAGCCCGTCTTCTCAAGGCGGTATGCCAAGCCCGACTTGTCCATGTTGGTGACCGTCTGCGAGAAGACGTCGGGGACCTTGATGTAGACCGCCGTAAAGCCCCAGAGCTCTTGCGGGCGGCTCGACCCGACATCCAAGAAGACCGGCATCATCATCGCCAGTGCCATACCGTCCGACTGCGTATCCGTCGGTCCAAGTATGATGAGCTCATGGTTCTGCTCTGCATACTGCAGGGCGAGCTCGCGCTGCGGCGTGGCAAATGCATCAACCCCCAGTGTGCTCTGCTTGGACGCAGGGTAGACGGAGCGGACTACGCCGCCCGGCAGCAGCTGGACACTGTCAATCGGGATTTCACTGCGCCGGACGACGTAGTCCGTGATGCTGTCAAAATCCTCCATCGTGTGCTCTTTGCTGTTGGCGATGCTCATGGCCAGCCCGTTGACGATGGCTTCGCCCTCCGAGAAGTCCTGCTGGAGCTCGTCGGAGAACACGACGGCATCGAGGCGGCAGTGATCGCGCAGGGATGTCATGCGCTTATCGTAGAGATCCTGCATCATGATCCCCCAGCACATGAGCCCGACCAGGAATACGCAGGCCGTGATGATGATATTCTTAGAACGTGGCCTGTTCGCATTCGGCTTCATCCATTTCCCTCTCTTTCCCCATTATCCGTGTCATTCTTGCTATTCGTATATAAATACGACAAGAACGGACTGTTTTCCTTCCCGGCAGTCCGTTCCCTTTCTTCTTTCATCGTTTTTATTTTTACTCTTGACTTCCCATCACCATGGCTGCGGGGTCATCGGCGTGACGACGCCGAAGGTATAGCCCTTCGCCTTGAGGATGCGGATGATCTCTGGCAGTGCCTTGACGGTCTCCTCATGGCCTTCGGAACAGTGCATGAGGATGATGGCCGCGTGCGCTGCTACTGGCTGGTCAGTCTGCCCGTCGATGTTGTCGATGAAGTCCTGTGCGACGGGGTGGTTCGGCGCTGCATCGGCCGAGCTGACATTCCAGTCGTGCTCGACATAGCCACTGGCCTTGAGTGCCGGCTCGTAGGCTTTCGTGAAATGGCCGATGACGCCGCCCGGTGCGCGCAGGATCAGCGGGCGCACGCCGAGAATGCCGTGGATGATCTCGTCGGTCCGCTCCATCTCCGAGAGGAAGGCGTCCGGCGATGTGTAGAGCTTCTTGTAGTCGTGGTCGTAGCTGTGGTTGCCGATGGCGTGATGCTCAGCGTAGATGCGCTGCAGAACGTCGGGGTGGAGCTCTGCATGCTGGCCTGTCACATAGAAGGTCGCATGGACCCCGTTCTCCTTGAGGATGTCGAGGATGGCCGGCGTGTTCTTGTCGTCGGGGCCATCGTCGAAGGTCAGGTAGACAACCTTGCCCTCTTTGTAGGGCGTGAGGTCCGGCATCACCGTCGTCAGGCCCTTCGCGCGGCGTTCGGACAGTGTGTACCTGTCGTAGACTGGCACGGTCGGGTCGGAGAGCTGCAGGTTCGAGAAATCATCGGCAGCGATGACACAGGCGTCTCCATCGTCCGCAGCGGCGGTCTCCGATGCGGAAGAAGATTCTGCTCCGCCATCGGGTTCTGCTGTCTTTGGGGCGCCGCAGCCTGAAAGCAGCACCGCACTCACGAGCAGGATGCCGGCCAAAAGCAGGCAGAGACGATACCCCCTGCTCTTCCCATCAGCTTCATTTCTCTTCCTTGTCATATTCATTCCGGATCTGCCGCCTTTCCTTCTTCTGCTGGAGCCTGGGCATCTGGCTGCTTCTGCTTTTCGGCATTGTAGGTAGCGGCCAGCTTTTCCATGTACTTCTCCTGCAGGGATTCGATGCGCGCAGCGTACTCCGACTTGACGGTGAGCACGGCCGACTGGCGCTCATTCTCGGCCTTCATAAGCAGCATGCGCTTCTCATGCGTGTACTGCTCCTCGAGCGCATTGGTGCGCGCCTTCATCTCCTGCTCTTTCTCTTCAAGAGCCCTGCGCAGTTTTTCCACCTGCGCCTCTGCCTGTCTGCGCGCCTGCTCAGCCGCTTCGAGGCTCCGGTGCAGCTCATCCGCCTGTGCCTGAACTTCCTTTGCGGCGGCCGCCTGCTCACGGCAGGCCTCATTCTCCTTCGTCAGCGCGGCAATCTTCTGGGCCTGCAGGGCATTGAGGCGCTCCTTGTCGGCGAGGGAATCCGCCTGTGCCTTGGCTGCGAGGCGGGCATCCTCCTTGGCATGACTGAGGTCGCGCGTGAGCTTCTCCATCTGCTCGCGCAAGGTCTTTGCCTGCCCCTCCTGCTCCTTGGCCCGGAGTTCCGCTTCCTTCGCCGCCTTCGCCGCCAGATCAGCGCGCGTCTTCTCGGCGGCAAGGTCCTGCTGCTGGGCCGCGAATTTCTTCGCGAACTCCTGGCGGATGCGCTCCTCCGCATCCGCGTTGACCGTCAGCGCATAGGTGAACGCCTCCGAGACGCGGTTCAAGAGGCTCTGGAATTCCTTGACCTCCATGCCGCGCTCCGGCAGTGCTCCGATGGCCTTCTGCTGCATGTAGAGATTCGCGAGCGTCTGGAACGTCCCGTCCCAGGTCAGGTTGAGCTCCTCACAGATTTTCTGGAGCTTCTCGCTCGTCTCCGGTTCCATCTTATATGTCTTGACATTTGCCATAAAATCACCCCGCAAGATTTATCTGCCCTCTAGTATAGCCCTTTCGCGCCGAAACTGCAAAGAGACCTGCCACCGTGCAGCAGATCTCTCTTCTTATCTCATGTTATGCAGCTGTATGCCACGCACTCAGTCCCAGCCGAGCTTCTGGCGCTGGGCCTCGATGTCCGCGACGATCTCCTTGCCGAGGGCAAGCGGGTCGACGTTGACGTGCATGACGGCACCGAGGGTCTCCTTCGTGTCGCGCTTGAGGAAGTTCTCGACCTTCGTCGCCCCCTGGACCGGCGGCTCGACGCAGTGGTAGGAATCAATGCCGAAGAGGCGGAAGGCCAGAGAGGCGTCGAGGCCCTTCTCATTCGACCACTCCGGGCTCGAGAAGGCGTACGGCATGTCCTTGATGGCCACGCCCGCGACGGCAGCGATGCCGCCGAGGATGGCCGAGGAACGTGTATTGTCGACACATTCGCCGACATGCCAGACAGGCGGCAGCTCGTTCTCCTTGAGGAAGGCCTGCAGCGAAGCGCCGGCCTCCTCCGCGCCTTCCTTGCTGCAGAGGCCCATCTTCAGCAGTGGGAAGGAAGCGCAGCCATTCGTCAGGATCAGGACGTTGTTCTGAATCAGCGTGCGCGCAACGTCGAGTGTGGCGCGCTCGTAGACGACGCGCGGGTTCGAGCAACCGACGATGTTGCAGATGCCGCGAATGCGACCGTCCTTGAGTGCCTCGTAGAGGCCCTTGAAGCCGTCGAACTGCTCGGCGACATTCTCCGCCGTGAAGCCGACCTCGGCCGTCACCTCGTACTTCGGGATGTGCACGGGAATGTCGCGGCGTGCGGCAAAGCTCTCGATGGCACGCGTGACGATCTTGCGCGCGATCTTCTCCGTGTCCTCGACATTCGCGTGATGATGGTCGTAGGCGTAGTGCTCTGCGCCCGGCAGGCGGGCGTTCTCCGACGTCGTGACGACAGTCGTCTTGAAGCAGCGCGCCACATCCATGATGGCAGGATAGACGTCCTGCACATCGGCGCACCAGAGGTCGAGCGCACCCGTGCCGAGCACGAGCTCCGCGCCGACGGCATTCGAGAGCGGGATGACGCCCTCATAGCGGTACATGGCGGCGAGGCAGGAGCAGCAGACGCCGTAGAACTGGATGCCCTTTGCGCCGTGTGCCTTCGCGAGCTCGATCATCTCCGGCGTGCGGCCGATGCGCACGATCTCGCTGACGAGCGTCGGCAGATGGCCGTGCACGGCGATGTTGACCCAACCCTCCTTGAGCGCGCCGATGTTGACCTTCGACGTCGCGCGGTGGCCGTTGCCGAAGAGCACGTCCGTGCCGATGTTCGCGGCGACGACGCCCGTGAAGCAGAAGGCGAGGCCGCAGCGCAGGAACTCCTGCATGAGGCTCTCCCAATCGCCGTCCGTGCCGACAGCCGTGCGGTGGTACGAGTCGAAGACCTCGTTGTAGGCGCTTATGGGGATGATGTCGAGCTTGTCCCAGACATCCTGGCGCTCCTTCGGCGCCATCACGCGGATGGTCTTGTAGTCATCGGGGACGGCGCGGCTCAGGTCCTCGAGCAGGATGTCGGCGAGCTCACCCGTGAGCTCGCGGGCCGACTTGCCCTCCGTCTCGAGGCCGAACGCCTTCGAGACCGTGCGCAGTTTCTTCTCGCCGAGGATTGGCAGCTTGAGGCGGCCCTCCGCGACGAACTTCATCGAGAGCAGGATCTCACGGGCATGCGCGCCATGCTGGGCGACGCCTGCGGCCGCGCTGCGCAGCAGGTTGCGCGCCACAATGACATCGGCATCTGCACCGCAAACGCCGAGCGGGCTCTTCTTCGTAATCTTGCACGGGCCCATGTTGCAGTTCTTGCAGCAGACGCCCGCCAGACCGAACGTGCACTGCGGCTTCTGCTGGTCGAAGCGGTCAAAGACCGTGTCGCAACCGAGCTGACCGAGGTACTTGATCATCTCGCGCACAGCCGGGTCCGGCGTCTGCTCGAGGACGTCTTCCTTCGAGGCGAATGTCTTGCGGTACGCCGCGATGGCCGTCATGTAGTCGTTGACGCCGACTTCATGATGCTCGCCCGGCGCGTGGACATGCGTGCGCCAGTCTGGATGCTCGCCCGGCTTCAGCGGGCCATCCTCATGATGGTGGTGGTGATGACCGTGCTCGTGGTCATGCTCGTGATGATGATGCGTGTGTTTCTCTTCCGCCATATTGCTCTCCTCGCTCCTGTCTTTCATACAGTTCACAGTTTATTAACGATAAACATATATAATTAATATGTTTTATTCTCATCTACTATGATAGCGGCTCCGCGCACATTTGTCAATCCACATCTTTAGCGTGCAGCAGATGCATGACCTGCTGCACCGTCTAACGCAGATTGGTCTCCGTCGTCGCGCGCACCATGGTTCCCTTGACCAGAGATATCATTGTAACACGATTCCAGCCGGCAGGCCACACGCGTCAAGCCGCGGCGTGGAAACGCGCGGCAGCTCTGGCGATGCCGAAGCGCTGCAGCACGAGGGCGATGATGAAGTTGAGGACAAAGCAGCCCGCAAAGAAGAGCAGCGGGACCGTGTAGCCGCCCGTCTGGGCGCGCAGCCACGAGACAAGCATCGGGCCGACGATGCCGGCAGCCGCCCAGGCCGTCAGCATGCGGCCGTGAACAGCGCCCAGGAGGCGCGTGCCGAAGAGGTCTGTGAGGTACGCCGGCATGACAGAGAAGCCGCCGCCCGAGCAGCTCGTGATCAGGAAGATCATGGCTTGGAACAGGAGGATGTCGCGCGTGTTGCCGAGCTGCCAGAACGCAACCATCTCCATGAGGAAGAACAGCGCGTACATGCGGCCGCGACCGATGTAGTCCGAAACCGTCGACCAGATGAAGCGGCCGCCGCCGTTAAAGAGGCCGATGAGGCCGACCATTGCTGCCGCAGAACCCGCGTCCATGCCGATGACATCCTGCGCCATCGGTGCCGCGAGCGCGAAGAGCGCGATACCGCAGGCGATGTTGACGAAGAACACCCACCAGAGCGAGGCAAACTGCCAGGTCTTGAGCGCATCTGCAGCCGTCGGCCCCGTCTCGACCTGCATCTTTGCGTGTACGCGGGCCTCGCCGTCCACTGGCGGCTTGAGGTAGAGCGACGCCGCGAGCATGACAGCCACGTAAAGCGTGCCCATGATCAGGAAGTTCTCAGCGATGCCGAAGGAAGCCGTGACCTGCTGCATCGTCGGCCCGGCAAACAGCGTCGCAAAGCCGAAGCCCATGATGGCCAGTCCCGTCGCGAGGCCGCGGTTGTGCGGGAAATAGCGGATGAGCGTCGAGACCGGTGCCATGTAGCCGATGCCGATGCCCACGCCGCCGAGCGCGCCATAGCAGAGGTAGATGAGCGGCAGGTTGTGCCAGGAAATCGCCAGATACGTGCCGAACATCGCCAGGCCGAAAAACAGCGTCGATAAAAGACCGCTCTTCTTCGGGCCGATCTTCTCGACGAAATTGCCTAGGAAGCACGTCGTGATGCCGAGGAAAAGAATGGCCGTCGAGAAGACGCCCGTCGTCTCCGAAAGCGTGATGCCCATCTCTGCCATGATTGGCCGCGTCAGGACACTCCAAGCGTAGACACTGCCGATCGAGATGTGGATGCCGATGGCCGCCAACGCAATAAGCCAACGATTTCGCATAAAAATTCCCCCTGTTTGTCTCCTTGCTTATCCTTAAAACATATTAATTATACATGTTTTATTGTACGGCCCTATAATAGCAAAGAAAACATATCATGTCAATATGTTTACACAATAAAAAATACCGCTCCCAAAAGGAGCGGTATACAAGGGAAAGTAAACTCATGCCTGCGGCTCTGCGACGGACAGCTTTTCTTTCTTGGCTGCCTCCGCGGCTTCAATCTTGGCTTCACCGCGGAAGTAAAGGCCGATGGCAAGGAAGCAGAAGAGGTTGACGATGAAGGAGAACTGCATGGAACCCGTGACATCCGAGACAAACCCCTGGATGGCCGGGACGAAAGCACCGCCGACGATCGACATGACGACGATGGCGCCAGCTGTCTCCGTGTACTTCTTCTCAACAGCTTCGAGCGTCTTGGCGTAGATCGTCGCCCAGCACGGTCCGAAGAGCAAGCTGACCGAGACGGCCGCCCAAAGTGCCGTCATGTTCGGGACGAAGGACGCGTAGAGCAGAACGATGCAGCCGATGACGGAATAGGCCACGAGAACTTTGTTGGCCGAGAATTTCGTCATGAGGAAGTTCGCGATGAATTTGCCGACGAAGAAGCAGATGAAGCTGTAGACCATGAAGTCGGCGGCCATGCGCTCATTGAAGCTCGGATTGAGGTGCAGTGCGAGGCGGATCGTGAAGGACCAGACGGCGACCTGCATGCCGACGTAGAGGAACTGCGCAACGATACCCTTCTTGAAACGGCCGTTCTTGGCGAGGTACGAGAGCGTCTCGCCCATGCCCGGCACCTTCTCAGCAGCCGACTTGACCTTGCATTTCGGGAATTTCGTGATGGCGAAGAGCGCGAAGACGGCGAGCAGGATGTAGATCATGACGTGGTACGGCTCCAGCGTGTGTTGCAGCATCTCCATCTTGAAGGCTGCCGCCTGCACGGCGTCCATCGAAGCGAGCTGCGAATGCATGCTCTCGCCCTCCTGGAAGATCAGGTACTTGCCGAGCAGGATGCCGCTGACGGCGCCGATTGGCTGGAACGTCTGGCTGATGTTGAGGCGCAGCGTCGCATTCTTCTCTGGTCCAATCATCGTGCTGTACGTGTTGGCCGACGTCTCAAGGAAGCCGAGGCCGATGGCGATGGCAAAGATCGCGACGAGGAACATCGTGTACGTCGCCATATGCGAAGCCGGGAAGAACAGGCAGCAGCCCGCGATGTAGAAGCCGAGGCCCGTGAGGATGGCCGTCTTGTACGTCGTCTTGCGGATGACGATGGAGGCCGGGATGGAAATCAGGAAATAGCCGCTGTAGAAGGCGCTCTGCACGAGGGCACTGGCGAAGTCACTGAGCGCAAAGACGCTCTTGAACTGCGTGATCAGGACATCGTTGAGGCTCGCGGCTGCCGCCCAGAGCGGGAAGAGGCACGAGAGCAGGATGAACTGGAAAATCGGGGTCTTACTGAGGTAACCATTGTCGTACTGGATGATTGTATTCTTATCCATCTTATCCATGAAAAATTTCCTCCTGAATCAGAATATCCGGATCCGATTGAGACGCGAGGTCAGGCATCGAGAAACGCGGCGAACTCTTCGGTATCGGCATACGAATCCTGCGTGCCCTTGCGCGTGACGCTGAGCGCCGCGTACTTAGACGCGCGCTGCATCGAGCCGAGCACATCGCCGGTCCGCGCATACGTGTCGACAAAGCAGCCGATGAAGGCATCGCCAGCGCCCGTGCTGTCGACCGCATCGACCTTGAGCGACGGCACGAGCTGCGTCTCCTCTGCCGTGACGAGCAAGGAGCCGCGGCTGCCCATCGTGACGATGACATTCGTCAGGCCGCGCTCCACGAGGCTCTTCGCCGCCTCGCGTACCTGCTCGACCGTATCGACGGGCTTGTCGACGAGGATGGAGAGCTCCGTCTCATTCGGCACGAAGAAGTCGCACTGGCAGGCCATCTCGAGCGAGAGTTCGCGGCTTGCAGGCGCCGGATTCAGCAGGACCTTGATGCCGTGCGCCTTGGCAAAGCGGATGGCCGCATAGACCGTCTCGAGCGGCACCTCGAGCTGCAGGACGAAGAGTCCGCACTCTGCGAGCGCCTCCCCCGCTGCCTCGATGTCAGCCGGGCAGAGCTTCTCGTTCGCGCCCGGGTTGATGAGGATTCGGTTCTGTCCCGAGGCCTCGACGATGATAGTCGCGATGCCGTTCGACGTCCCCTCAGCCGTCTTGACAAGGCTCGTGTCGATATGGTTCTTCCGGAAATTCTTGAGTGACTGCTCGCCGAACATGTCATCGCCCACCGCGGTCATCATCACGACATCGGCGCCGAGCTTGGCCGCTGCGATGGCCTGGTTGGCCCCCTTGCCGCCGCTGGCGATGTGGAAGCCGCTGACGCGGCGCGTCTCACCGGCCTGCGGCATGGTATCCGTATACGAGACGATGTCCATCATCGTCGACCCAATCACTGCAATCTTCATGGAAAATCCTCCTATATCTTATCCCTTATCCTTACTCTCATTCGGCCCGCGGGTGGGCCACACTCCCTCGCTTCACCAGCTTGTTGTAGACCTGGATGCGCATCCTCGCCTGACCAGGATCGCGGATGAGTTCGAGCAGGCGGCGCACGGCAGCCTGTCCGAGCTCTTTCTTGTAGACGTGGATGGTCGTGAGCCCCGGCGCGCAGACCTCGCTGAAGGCGATGTCATCGAAGCCGATGATCGAGATGTCCTCTGGCACGCGGTACTTGTACTTCTGCAATGCCTGCATAGCGCCGAGTGCAATCATGTCATTGTCGGCAAAGAAGGCCGTCGGCATCTCCCGCCCCTCGTCGAGGATGCGCCCAAACGCTTCATACGCTCCCGTGATCGAGACAGGCATCTCGAACTGGAAGGAATCGGCAATCGGCAGCCCTTGCTCGAGCAGTGCCCTGCGGTAGCCGTTGGCGCGGCAAGTGAAGTTGCGCGTGCGCAGGCTGCCGTAGAGGTAGCCGATTTTCGTGTGCCCCTCTGCAATCAAGTAGCGCACGGCCTCGGCCACGGCATTCTCGTTCTCCATCAGCACGCATTGGAACGGCAGGTCCTCGAAGGCGCAGTCGAGCAGCACGAGCGGTACCTGCGCCTCTAGGAACGGCTTGGCATCCACTTCATTGAGCTCCGTGCCGATCAACAGGATAGCTGAAGAAGTGTCGTTCAGCAGATTCTCGACCTGCTCCTCGTAGTCCGGCTCACGGCGGTAGAGGTTCACGAGCTTTGTCTCATAGCCATTGCGGCGGCTCTCGTTTTCGATGCTCTCGATGAGGTCCGAGAAGAACGGCGCATCGGAGAACACCTCGCCACTGTCGCGATACGTCACGAGACGGATGCTCTGGATACGGCTCGCGGGCACATAGCCGTACTCGCGGGCCAATGCCAGGATCTGCTGCGCCGTCTCATGGTTGACGCCGCGCTTGCCGTTCAGAGCATTCGACACGGTCGCCGCCGAGAAGCCCGACAGCTCACTTAATTTCTTGATGTTGATTTTCACGGTTCCAGCCTCCTTCTTTCTCCTATCCATTCTAAACGAAGCAGGCAGAACACGCAATGACGCGCGGCGCAGGCGCTCAGAAGACAACGCCGGCACGCAGGATCACATTGGGATACGGTGAGAACTCGCCCGTCCGTATCGCAAACTTTGCCTTGGCTGAGAACGCCTTGAGCTCCCCGTGCGGCATGTACTCAGCCGGCACGCCCTTGAGCTTCTGCTGCAGGTACGCATGCAGCGGCTCATTGTGGGTGCGTATCTCATCGGCCAGATAGTAGCCCTCGACCTCCGCTTCCTCAAGTACCGCATCGAGCACTTGGCGGAACGTCGGCACACCAGCCGTGACGGCCAGGTCGATGATCTCGACGCCCGGCGGGATCGGCATGCCGGCATCGCCGATCATGAACAGGTCCTTGTGACCGAGCGCCGCAATGCAGCGCGAGAGCTCCGCATGCAGTACACCGTGTTTCTTCATCGCAATCTCTCCTCTTCTCTATTGTTTGCTTCTTTTTTCGTTGACATGGTCATTATACACCATGCTATAAAATAAAGCAATAAAAATTTAGATATTATTTTATAGATTTTTAGGGGAAACTCTCTTATTTCGTTTCGTAAGCGAGTATTTTTGCCGATTATTATCCAAGTTTGAAATTGTATCAAGCGTATTTCCTATTTTAATATAACAAGCACCGTCTCTCCACCTATATCTTTATGTAAATATTTATGTAAAATTTTATCTAAAGTCACAAAAAATGCGGCCAGCATCTGACCGCATCGTTTCAATCTGTGATTTTCTTTTACTTGCCGAAATGGCGGATGGCCTGCTTGCTGATCCGCCGCACGCCGCAAAACGGCTCAGCGCCGGCCTCGGCCATACAATGGGCGACAATCTCCGTGGAGATCGGCGCCATGCTCCGGAAGAGGCCGACGGCATTGAGCAGTTGGAGCGCCTTGACCGAGATGGTCTCGAGCGGCCGCTTCGCGTGCTTGCGGATGAGCGAAGGCGGCTGCACGATGGTCAAGCCCTCGAAGCCGAGTGCCTCCATATCATTCTCAATCTCGCCCTTGAGCTTCATGTAGAAGAACGCCGAGCTCGCATCGGCACCAGCCGAAGAGACGAGCACCATGTGGCGGACACCGTTCTTCTTAGCGAACTCTGCAAACATCATCTGATAGTCGTGGTCGATGTGATACTGTGCCTCTTTTGAGCCCGCCTGCTTCTTCGACGTGCCGAGCGCCGAGAAGATGACATCGCCCTGCACGAGGTCGTGCCAGCCTTCTGTGCGCTCGAAATCCACGACGTACGGACGTATCTTCGGGTTCTCTATGTCGAGCTCGCGACGCGTGAAGGTCCGCACCTCTGTATAGCGCGGGTCATGGCAGAGCAATTCGACGAGGTCGCGCCCGACGGCCCCCGTCGCGCCGACAACAATTGCTTTCATCTGTTTTCTTCTCTACTTTCTGTATGGTTTGCATGCGGCGGCCAGCCGATACACCGCTGTGCCATCTCCTGCAATTTGCCACTCGCGCGCAGTTTGGCCAGGATGTGATTGATTGCCCCGACCCAATTAGCGCACTTTGGGCTCATCGCGATGCAGAAGGCTTCGTGCGTGAAGGGCTGGTCAATCAGCGGTGCAGCGAGCTCCGGGAAGCGCCGCAGGTAAAAAGCCGCCTCCACCGTCTCGGTGATCATGACATCTGCTTTGCCCAGGACAATCTGATGCGGGATGTCGACATTCTTCGCAAAGATGCGGCAGTCAGCATGATGGAGATTGGCCTTGACGAAAGACTCATTCGTGCCGCCCGGATTGTACATGACGCGAACATCCGGTTTGTCGATGGCCGCAAGGCTCGTGAAGCGCGCGGCATCCGCCTTGCGGCAGAGGATGGTCTTACCGGTCTCAAGGTAGTCATCGGACAGGGTCAGCTCCGCTTCGCGCTGCGGTGTGCGCGAGATGCCGCCGATTGCCATGTCAAAGGCATCGGCCTTCGCATCCTGCACGAGCGTATCCCACGTCGTATCGACGATTTCCGGCTTACAGTCGAGTGCTGAGGCAATGTGCCAGGCCAGCTCGATGTCGAACCCCCGATAGGATTCGATGTACGTCATATGATACGCCATCGGCTCATAGTCACCCGGCGTGCCGAAGATCAATTGTTTTTTCTGATGTTCAGTGGATTCCATAGCTTGCGTTGAACCGGCGATTGATATCGCGGATCTCTTCCTTTCCTTCGATATAGGGCTTATACATCTCGAACGGATCGCCGACGCCCAGCGCACAGCCGGAACAGTTCTCGCAACCCGATTCACACGAGAGCGAGCGCCGCACGATCTCCTCGCGCTCTTCCCGCGTCGTATCTTTTATGAGTACACTCTTATAGCCTTTCATAAAATCACCTTCTTATAATCTATTATACGAGTTTTTTATCCGCTTGCCTACTGACTTTTTATTCACCAATGGATGTGGTATCATGAATCTCAGAGAAAATCGAAGCAAACGGAAAGGACGATACATATGACAAACACGAAGACGGTCCATGTCACCTGCCCGAGCTGCCATGCGCAGGGCGAGTTCACAGTCTACAAGAGCATCAACACGAAGGAGAGCCCGGCGCTCAAGGAAAAGGTGCGCGACGGCTCGCTGTTCCAGTTCGCCTGCCCGGCCTGCGGCGCGAAGACGACGGTGGACTACCCGTTCCTCTACCATCAGCCGGAGGACCACTACATGATCAACTACGGCAAGCTCGAGGACGGCGCCAAGGCGCTCGAGATGCTGCGCGGCAAGGGTGTCACGCTCAAGGACTGGGCGGCGGAGATGGAGAAGACGACGCGGCCCTACGTGCTGCGCGCGGTCGATGACCGCCTGGCCTTCCGCGAGAAGCTCTTCATCTTCGACGCGGGGCTCGACGACCGCCTCGTCGAAATCTACAAGTTCATGGTCTGCTACCAGTATGCGGCGGCAGGTAAGGCGCAGGGCGGCGAGCACGCGTACTTCTACACGGACTCGAAGGGGCATCACCGCGTCCAGCTCGTGCGCGGCAAGGAAACGCTCGGGCTCGCGGACTTCCCGCGCAAGATCTACAACCAGATCCATGCGGAGTACGCGAAGAAGCTCGGGGACATCCGTAAGGCGGAGCCGGTGGTCGATGAGGCGTGGGCTAGGAAGTTCCTGATGGCGCAGGGGCAGGTTTGATATAGTATTCGGCAGACATCGTGGGGACGGCGGGCATGTCATTTCGGCTTCGGCGGCTCCGCTGAATGGCCTCGATGTCGTTTCATCATGCGTGGCGGCCTTGGCCGATGGCGGAGATGTCCATGTCGGGGTCGATGAGGATGTGGTAGTCGGGATAGGCGGCCTGGACTTCTTGGTGGAGTTCTTGGAGGATGGCCTGGAGGTCGTTGCCGAAGCGCACGACGACGTCGAAGCGCATCTCTTTCTCCGTGCGGTCGACGTAGAAGCCGTGGACCTGCAGGGCGTAGGGATGGGCCATGACGATCTTGTAGACGGCCTTGCGGATGGGGATGGCTCCGGGGTCTTTGGCGTTGTAGGAGTAGACGCTGACGCCCATGAGGCGCACGCCGGTGGCCTCGAAGACTTTGTCGTGGATGCGGCGGGTCAGGCGGTCGGCTTCTTCGACGGTCATGGTGTCGGGAAGCTCGATGTGGACGGATGCGTAGTTGCGGCCGGGGCCGTAGTTGTTCATCATGAGGTCGTAGGCGCCGCGGATCTCGGGCTCGCTGGCGAGCATGCCTTTGATCTTGCGCACGAGAGTGGGGTCCGGCCGCTCGCCTAAGATGTCGTTGAGCGTCTCGCGCATCATGTCGATGCCGGACTTGATGATGAAGCCCGCGATGATGACGCCGACGTAGGCCTCGAGCGAGACGCCCGTACCGAGGTAGATGAGCGCCGACACGAGGACGGAGAACGACAGGATGGCGTCGAACAGGGCGTCGGCACCCGACGCTTCGAGCGCGCCGGATTCGGCGGCTCTGCCCTGCTGCTCGAAATAGCGGCCGAGCACGATCTTGACGACGACGGCCACGGCGATGATCACGAGCGACAGCATGCTGTAGTCGGCAGCCTCGGGCTCGATGATCTTCTTGCCCGACTCCCAGAGCGAAGTCAGGCCTGCGTAGAAGACGATGGCCGCGATGATCATGGCGCTGAGGTACTCGATGCGGCCATGGCCGAATGGATGCTCCTTGTCCGGCTTGCGGCCCGCGAGTTTGGCACCAGCGACCGTGATGACGGACGACAGCGCGTCGGACAGGTTGTTGACGGCATCGAGCAGCACGGCGATGGAGTTCGCCGTCAGTCCGACGGCTGCCTTGAAGGCCGCTAGCAGGATGTTGACGACGATGCCGACGAGACTCGTGCGCACGATGATCTGCCCGCGCATGGCCATCTCCTGTTTTATTGGTATCGTATTGGGATTTTCTGTCATGGTGATACACCCCTTTGGCATGAATTAGCTTGATTAAGTGTACATTATAGCACACTTTTCGCACAACTGCCGATTTTCTCCCCAAGAATCTTCACATTTTCTTCACAATCCCGCCATATCTTCTGCACAGTCCTTTCTTATACTAGAGCTATCCAAGCAAGCCAAGTGATTCACTCGATGCCGGGCTGACGGTCCGGCCAAAAGAAAGGACGGTATCCCCTATGATGATGACAAATTACATGGAAGTGCTCATGAGCAACCAGCCCTGGAACCTCATCGCCTTCATGGTCCTGCCTGTCGCAATGGCAGAGCTCCTGACAGCAGCAGAACTCTTCATCCTCGCACGGCCAGAAACGAGCGCGGGATGGAAGAAGCTCAGCCACGGCCTTGGCATCGCTCTCGGTCTCTACTTCCTCGGCGTATTCCTCTGCTTCATCCTGCACATCCTCCCGGGCATTTCCTTCCGTGGCTGGATCGACAAGCTCGCCATCGTCGCCTACCTCGCCGGCGTCCTGCCGCTCGGCGCGATCGCGCTGCAGGAACTCGGCCTCTTCGGCGGCCCATCAGCCAAGCGTCAGTGGCATCACATCCTGCTGCTCATCAGTTTCCTCGTTGTCAGCCACATCGCGATGATCTTCGGCATGGTCGACCCGACTCTCTCCGGCTGGCAGCCGCCGATGCAGCAGATGCAGCAGATGGACCATATGGGCCACATGGATCACATGGATCACATGGATCACATGGACCATATGGATCATATGGACAATAGCATGCAGCACCATGACGGCATGCAGATGAAGTGACTCTTTTTCCAGCAGAACAGCCCTGCCTATCCAGCAGGGTTTTTCTTCTATCTGAACCGTACAACAAGCGAAAGGATGAATTGCATGCAACTGAATGCCCGACAAGATCCATCAAATGATTCTACTGTGCGCAGTGCTCTGATTGTCGATGATGATGCGCGTCTCCGCCGTCTGCTCGTCGATTTCCTGGAACAGTCGAACTGGCAGACATACGAAGCCGCCGATGGCATCGATGCACTCGAAGCGGCCCGACTGCATCATCCCTCCATCATCATCCTTGACCTCATGATGCCGCGTCTCGACGGCATGGAGACCTGCCGCCGCCTGCGCCAGGTCTCGCAGGTCCCGATCATCATGCTGACAGCCCGCGATGATGAAGTCGACAAGCTTCTCGGTCTCGAGCTCGGTGCCGATGATTACCTCGTCAAGCCTTTCAGCATGCGCGAGCTCGCCGCCCGCATGAAGGCCATCCTGCGGCGCACTCAGGCATTCCCCGCTTTCCAGAAGCAATATGAGGCTCCCGCCATCCTTCGCTGCGGCGCTCTTTCTCTCGACACATGCCGCCATACGGCAGCCATCGACAAGAGTGCGCTCTCCTTGACACCGATTGAGTTCTCCCTGCTCGAGCTCTTCCTGCGCCATCCCGGGCAGGTCTTCAACCGCCTGCAGCTGCTCGAGGCGACACACGGCTTCGCCTTCGAAGGATACGAGCGGACCATCGACGCCCACATCCGGAACCTGCGCCGCAAACTGGAGGCCGCCGCTCCTGCCAGGCACTACATCCAGACTGTATACGGCATCGGCTATAAATTAGAGGGGGAATCCTGATGTTTGACCGACACAGCATCCAGCTGAAGCTGGCGGGAATCACCTTCCTGCTGCTTGTCTTCACCGTCTGCAGCCTGATTGCCCTGACGAACGCACAGATGGAAACCGCATTTGGCGACTACATTTCCCTGCACCTCTCCGTCATGGAGCACGGCCCGGCTGAGACGATGTTCATCCATTCCGTCCATCAATCCTTATGGTGGGTCGGGCTCTTCTTCATCCTGCTCGGGCTCATCGTCACCTCCATCATCGCCGCAAACATCACGCGGCCGCTGCGCCGACTCACGAGGGCAGCCGCCGCTGTAGAGCATGGCGATTTCAACCAGTGCGTCCCCGTCGATTCAAGCGATGAAGTCGGCCGCCTGACCAAGGTATTCAATGGGATGACGGCCAGACTCGCGCAGAATGAACGCGCACAGCGCGATTTTTTCGCGAGCATCACACATGAACTGCGCACGCCTCTCGCCCTACTGCAGGGCACGCTCGAGAACATGACAGCCGGTGTCACCGAGCCGACACCGGAGCGGCTCTTCGCGATGCAGGAAGAGATCATGCGCCTGAATCGCCTCGTGACGGATCTGCGCGACCTCTCGCTCGCGCAGGCGCACGAACTCCGCCTGCACCTGCGCCCGACCGACCTCGGGCAGCTCGCCCAGCAATGCACCATGCTCATCCAGCCACTGCTCGACGAGAAAGAGCAGATGCTCCAATGCCAGATTCCCGAGCATCTGCCCCGTCTGATGCTCGATGCCGACCGCATGCGGCAGGTCGTCGGCAACCTGCTCGTCAATGCCAGCCGCCACTCCAGAAGCGGAAGTCACATCCGACTGACCATCCGCGAGCAGTCTGACTGCATCGAGCTCTGCGTTGCCAATGACGGGCCATGCATCCCCGCAGAAGACCTGCCTCACCTCTTCGACCGGTTCTACCAGAGCGCCGATCATGCGCCGGGCGGCTCCGGCCTCGGCCTCGCGCTCGCCCGCCAATACACAGAGAGCCATCACGGTACGATTGCCGCTGTATCGACACCAGAGGAAGGCACTGCTTTCACGATACGTCTGCCAAAGGCATAAAAAAGAACGACATCCGACGATGGATGTCGTTCTTTGCGGTCAAGCCTCAGCCGTGCTGCAGATTCGCGCGGAAGGCGGCGATGCCGCGGATGTCGTCAGGCGTCGTGCGGCAGCAGCCGCCGATAAGGCGCGCGCCGGCTTCATACCACTGGCGCACGAAGTCGTGGTACGGCGTCGGACTGCCGTGCCAGGTCTTGGTTACGGCATCGTACGTCTCGCCCGTGTTCGGGTAGACGACGACGGGCTTTGCCGTATGGGCGCGGATGTTGCGGATGAGGTCGGCCACGTACTGCGGCGCTGTGCAGTTGACGCCGATGGCCGCGACCTGGCTCTCCTTGTCGAGCAGGCGCGCGCAGTCGGCGATGGCATCGCCGCCACAGGTGTGCTCGGCATCTTTGCACGAGAACGAGATCCAGGCACCCGCGTCGGGATAGCGGCGCAGGTCATCGAGGATGGCCCGCGCTTCATCGAGCAGCGGCAGCGTCTCGCAGGCCAGAATGTCCGGCCCTGCTGAGACGAGGATGGCGAGGCGCTCCGCATGGAAGTCGGCGAGCTCTGCGCGGCTCGCCCCGTAGTCGCCGCGATACTCCGAGCCATCGGCCAGATAGGCGCCGTACGGTCCGACTGAAGCGGCCGCGAGCGGCTGCGGTCTGCCGACGCGCTTCTCTTTCTGCTGCCAGAACGCATCGCGGGCCTGCTGCACGAGTCGTACGGAGCGCACGATGAGCTCTTTGGCCTGCTCGCGCGTGAAGCCCTTCTTCTCGAAGCCCTCCACTGTCGCCTGATAGCTCGCGCTCGTCGAGATGTCGGCGCCCGCCTCATAGTAGTCGCGGTGAACCGCCTCGACGAGCTCCGGCTTCTCAAAGAGCGCCTTGGCCGACCAGAGCGCATCATTCGTGTCAAAGCCGCGGCGCGCGAGCTCCGTGCCAAACGCACCGTCGAGTACGAGCAACGGGTACTTCGCCAAATCGCGTGCAATCGTATCCATGATTTCCATCCCCCTCTATTCTCTATCTTTTCCCATTATATCTTACTGCAACAGTTCCTGCGGTGGCTGCTTGCCGAACCACTTCTCGTAGATCTCGCTGAACTTGCCATTCGCCTTGATCTTCGCGAGGCCATCGTCAATCTTCGTCAAGAGCTCCGTATTGCCCTTGAGCACGGCGATGCCGAGGTCTTCTTTCGTCAGGGCCACCTCTGCCGTGCGCACATTCTTGTTGCCCGCATGGCTCACGTAGTACTCATTCGTCGGGATGTCGTTGACGACGGCATCGACGCCGCCATTCTGGACTTCGAGGAACGCCTCGTTAATGGCGTTGAACACGCGGACATTGGCCCCCGGGATCTTGCGCGCGGCTTCCTCACCCGTCGAGCCGATCGAGACGCCGAGCGTCTTGCCCTGCAGGTCCTCTGCCGTGTGGATCGTGTCGTTGTCCGACCGCACGACGACACCGAGGCCCGCGATGTAGTACGGCTTCGAGAAGTCGACCGACTGCTTGCGGTCGTCCGTAATCGTGATGTCATTGATTGCGACATCGATTTCCTTGGCCTGCAGCGCCGGGATCAGGCCATCAAAGGAGCGGTTGCTGATCTCGACGTCAAAGCCTTCCTCTGCACCGATGGCCCGGATGATGTCGACATCAAAGCCCTCGTAGTCCTTCGTCTCCTGATTCTGCGAGCCGAACGGCGGATAGCTCGCATCCATGCCGACGCGCAGGACCTTCTGCCCCGAGCTCTTCCCGTCCGACGTTCCCGACTGACCACAGCCAGCTGACAGAGCCGCCGTGCCAATCAGGCAGACGGCCAATAACAGCAAGAATACTTTCTTCATATCACGAACCCCTCATAAAAATCATACTGTAACGTTGTTATATCCACAATAATACATTAGTATACATAGTATGTCAATATGCTTTTCTCATCATCAACGATGATTATGTATATCTGATTTTTTAATAAGGCACAATGGTTACAATTTTCTATTATTTTATTGACTTATATCATCATTTTGTTTACACTAGCAGAGAAAGGAGTGATTTTCATGAACAAGAAACAACGCAATGCCCTGATCACCCTCTTGGTTGGCGCAATCATCTGGTTCGCGCCAGTGCCGGAAGGCGTCACCGTCGTGGCGTGGCATCTGGCTGCTGTCTTCATCGCGACGGTCGTCGGCTTCATCCTGCAGCCGCTGCCAATCGGTGCAGTCGCCTTCATCGCCATCACGTTCTCGACGCTCAGCGGCCTTCTAAAAGTCGGCGACGCCTTGAGCGGCTACGGCAACTCGACCATCTGGCTGATTGTCTGCGCCTTCCTCTACTCGCGCGGCTTCATCAAGAGCGGTCTCGGCAAGCGCATCGCGTTCGGTATCATCAAGGCCATCGGCAAGAGCGCACTGTCTCTCGGCTACGCGATTGCCTTCAGTGAACTCATCATCTCTCCGGCTACGCCGTCGGCAACAGCCCGCGGCGGCGGCATCATGTACCCGATTGTCCGCTCCCTCGCCGGTGCACTCGGCTCGGAGCCGAACGAGACGGCCAAGAAAATCGGCACCTACCTCATGCAGGTCGGCTATCACTGCGATGCCGTCACCTGCACGATGTTCGTGACCTCCATGGCAGGCAACCCGCTCTGCGTGGCGCTCGCCGCCAAGACGCTTGGCGTCGAGATCACCTGGATGGGCTGGGCCAGCGCGGCCATCGTGCCGGGCCTCCTGAGCCTGCTGCTCGTGCCGCTCGTCATGCTCAAGCTGACAAAGCCGGAACTCGTCAGCATCCCTGATGCCAAGCACCTCGCTCAGAAAGAGCTCGATGCCATGGGGCCGATGTCGCGCAGCGAGAAATACCTGACCGTCGTCTTCCTCGGCTCGCTGTTCTTCTGGGCCACGTCCGGCCTCACGCACATCGGCGCGACGCCTGTCGCCATGGCAGCTGTCTGCGTCATGATCATCTTTGATGTCATCAACTGGAAGGATGTCCTCAGTGAAAAAGGCGCCTGGGATGCCATGTTCTGGATGGGCTCCCTCATGACGCTCGCCTCTGCTCTGGCAAAGTCCGGCATCATCAAATGGATGGCGGGCTCCGCTGGCAACGCCATCTCCTCGCTCGGACTCGGCTGGGTCGCCTCGGCTCTCATCCTGCTGCTCTTCTACACCTACATCCACTACTGCTTCGCCAGCGTCACGGCGCGCATCAGCGCCCTCTATGCGGCCTTCATCGCCGTCAGTGTCGCCGTCGGCGCACCGCCGCTCATGACAGCCATCATCTTCGGCATCTTCGCCGATGTACCGATTTCCCTGACGCATTACGGCAACGGCTGCGCTCCAATCTACTACGGCGCGGGCTACGTCTCACAGAGCGAATGGTGGAAGAACGGTTTCGTCATGACGACCATCACCACCGTCATCTACCTGACCATCGGCGCCGCCTGGTGGAAGGTCATCGGCCTCTGGTAAGCCAGTCGCTCCCACAAAGAATACGCACGCGATAATGTACCAAAAATAAAAGAGAGCTGCCTCGCAGTATGATCCATACTGCAGAGCAGCTCTCTTTTCGTCTGATATGCACTTATCCTTTAAGCTTCATGCCGTCGTGGAACGCCTTGCCGACGACAGGGCCGACGACGCGGTACGTCATCGTCGCGATGTCGAAGATAATCGGCTGGAGCTTGTCGTAGTCGACCTTGCCGTCGGTCAGGACGGACTCATCGGCCTGCTCCGCGACGATCTTGCCGACGAGGATGCCCGTCGCATCGTCGTAGCTCGTCATCTCGCATTCAAGCGTCACCGGGAACTCCTCGATGATCGGCGCGTTGACATGCGCGCTCTTATGGGTGTGGCAGCCTGCCTTCTCGATCTTGTTGACCTTCCGGCCCGTCTCGACACCGAAGTAGTCGGCAATCTCGGCCGTATCCTTCGTCGCAAAGGCCACGGTGAAGGCCTTCGTCTGCTTGACATTGTCCGTCGTCTTGTGCGGCGCGAGGAACAGTGTGATCTCGCCATAGTCCGACTGCGCGCCCCAGGCCGCGTTCATGGCATTCGGCACGCCGTTCTCATCGTAAGTGCCGATGATGAAGACACCCTCCGGCGCAATGCAGGCCTTCTTGCCCGAAAATTCCTTGCTCATATCGATAACTCCTTTCATCCTTGAATGATTTACTCCTGTATATTTCGCCTTTGCCGGACAAAATCCTGCTTTCCGGCCAGATGGCCACAAGCGCAAAAAAGCCTGCCGCGCAAAGCGGCAGACTCCTGCAAATCGATTGTTCCTATCTTTATCACTGCAGCACGGCAGGCAGCCAGGTGGCGAGGTCCGGTGCAAGGCACAGGAGGACGATCTCGAGGCCCATGATGATGGCGAACGGCACGGAGCCGCGGATGATCTGGCCGATCGTGCTGTCGGGGCTGATGCCCTTGATGACGAAGAGGTTCATGCCGACTGGCGGCGTTATGAGGGCCAGCTCCATGTTGATGAGCATGACGACGTTGAACCAGATGAGGTCGAAGCCGAGCGACTTGACAATCGGATAGAGCATCGGCAACGTGATGAGGATGATGGAGACCGTCTCGAGGACGCAGCCGAGGGCCAAGAGCACGATGTTGATGCCGATGAAGACGAGCCAGCGGCTGACCTGCGCGTCCGTCACAAGTGCCATCAGCGCCTGCGGTGCCTGCAGCGCCGTCAGGATGAAGCCGAAGAGCATCGCGCCGATCATGATGGCGAAGATCATCGAGGTCGTCTTGACCGTGGCCGTGAGGATCTCGCCCATGTCGCGCAGTTTCACCGTGCGGTAGACGAAGAACGTGATGATGAGGCTGTAGAACGTGCCGACGGCAGCAGCCTCGGTCGGCGTGAACAGGCCCGTATAGATGCCGCCGACGACGAGGATTGGCAGGAAGAGACCCCAGATGTTCTCCTTGAGGATGGCCCAGCGCTCCTGCCAACTCGCAGCTGCCTGGCGCTCCATGTGGCGGCAACGGAAGACGAGATAGCAGATGAAGAAGAACGTCATGAGGACGCCCGGCACGATGCCCGAGAGGAAAAGCTTGCCGACCGACTCGCCCGTGATGGAACCGTAGAGGATCATCGGGATGCTCGGCGGGATCAGGATGCCGAGCGTGCCGCCCGCGGCGACAGCGCCAAGCACCGTCGTGCGCTCATAGCCGCGCTTGAGCATCTCCGGGATGGCCATGGCGCCGATCGTCACGGCCGTCGCCACGCTCGAGCCCGATATTGCAGCGAAGATTGCGCAGGCGAAGATTGTCGCGACGCCGATGCCGCCCGGCAGATGGCCGAGCCACTTGCTGCCGAGCTCGAAGAGGCCGTTGCCGACCTTGCCCTTGAGCAGGATCTCACTCATGAGGATGTAGAGCGGCACGGCGACGAGCACGAAGTCGTCGAGCGTCTTATAGGCGATGACCGGGATCTGCGTGAAGGCCGCAGGCCCGCCGAGGAAGAAGAGCATGCCGAGCACGCCGCCGAGCATGAGCACAAAGGCGACCGGCATGCCGAGCGCAAACAGCGCTAAGATGATGATCGTATAGATAGCAGACATTCAACACACCTTCCCTTCCGACTTTGTCTCTCGATCCCCGTCCTGTGCCAATGGCAGGCGCAGCAGCTCAAAGAGGAAGCGGCGTGCAATCTCGCCGAGCAGCAGGAAGGAGCCAAGCACGAGCGCGAACTGCGGGATGAAGAGCGGGAAGCGCAGGATGGACGGCGACAGTTTATGGTAGACGTACGACGAGGTCACGAGGTCCATGCTCTCCGTCATGAAGATCAGGAAGAGCAGGAACGAGATCACGTTGATTCCCATGTCGAGCTTGCGCTTCGTCTCCGGTGCCAGGCGGTCCGCGAAGATGTCGACGCGTACGTGCGCGTTATCGCGGAAGGCGACGGCGAGGCCGAGGAAGCCCGCGATGATGATGGCGTACGTCGAGGCTTCGAGCACCCATTCCGTCGGTGAGTGGAAGAAGTCGCGCACAATGATCTCGTAGCAGATGATCAGGGCAGTGAGCAGCAGCAGGCAGCCAGCCAGGACAGCTGCCACACGCGTGATCTTGCCGAGTATGCGGTCATAGAGCAAAACAATATCTTTGAATGACATGAACTCCGCTCCCTTTCTCAATTTCTTTCATATTCTATATTCCAAATTTCAGTTTTCGCTCATTGGTCGGCTGCCAGGCACTGATCGACGAGCTGGCGGCCGAGGTCGCCCATCTTACGGATGAAGTTCTCGCGGACCGGCATCGTCGCCTCCTGCCACTTCGGGATGTCCTCGGGCGGGATCTCGTAGACTTCCATGCCCGCATCGCGGAGCTTCTCCATGCAGCTGCGGTCTTCCTGGCGCGTCTGCTCGCGCAGCTCATCGCGCGTCTCCTTGGCGCATTCCTCGACAATCTGCTTCTGCTCATCCGTCAGGCGGTCCCAAGAGCCGCTGTTGACGGCGAGCACGAATTCGCAGTAAGCGTGGTTCGTCATCGTGAGGTATTTGGCGACCTCGTAGATCTTGCGCTGGTACATGGCCGTCGTGCCGGACGTCTGGCCGTCAATCGTGCCGCGCTGCATGGCCATGTAGACCTCGCTCGAGCTCATCGTGACCGGCGAAGCGCCGAGCGCCTTGATGGTCTCAGCCGGGATCTGGCCGTAGCCGCGCAGCTGCAAACCCTTGAAATCCTCCGGCTCCTTGAGCGGGCGCTGGTTGTTGCAGAACTGCACGTAGCCGTAGTCGACCCAGATCAGCGGGTGGACGCCCTTGCGCTCCATCTCGCTTGTCAGCGTGCGGCCGAGGCTGCCGTCCATCGCGCGGCCGACGGCCTCGTAGCTGTTCAGCAGGAACGGCACATCGAGCACGTTGAGCGCCGGAACGACCGTCGTCCACATCGCCGTGGAGTTCAGGCCCATGTCGAGGCCGCCCGCCATGATGGCATCGTTCATGCTCTTGTCGGTGTAGAGCTGTCCAGCCGGATACGTCGTGATCTTGATGGAGCCATTCGAGCGCTCATTGACGCGCTGCGCAAAGCGCTCCATGCCCTGCGACAGGTAGTGGTCCTGTGGCAGATGATAGGCGAGCTTGAGCTCGACAGGTCCACCCTGTGCGGCCTGATGTTCACGCGCCATCTTGCCAAGCCCGCAGCCCGACAGCAGCAGGGAACAGCCAACCATAATAGACAACAAGCAGATAATTCCTTTTCTTCCCCAATTCCTCATTGCATCTGTACACCTCCAAAAAACAAACGCACTTTAATAATAGATGATTGTATAAATCCGTACGTTTCTCTGTAATGTTTGATGGACCCTAGTGTACACCCGCTGAATACAAAATGCAAGCGAAACGCCAATAAAAAAATCTTGTGAAAAATCGCATTGACATGAATCGTCTGTTCGATGCGGACACAAAAAAGCAGCCACCTGCTCTTTGCAGATGGCTGCCCTTCTCCTTGCTGTATTTACATCAGCGCGTGATGGACCCGTGAGGTATCAGCCCGCATAGGCCAGGACGACCTTGAGGACATCCTGCGCGATGCTCTTCTCCTCGACGATAGACCAGTAGTGCGTGTCGTCCTCGTAGATGTCGCCCGACTCTGGGGCATTCTTCTGCTCGAGGATGTACCAGGCGCCGCGGCCCGTGTTGTACCAGAACTTGTAGACGTACGGATACGTCTTGTTCTTGATGTTGTCCGTGTAGTAGACGCCGACATTGATGTGCTCCGCATCCGGGCGGTAGACCGTCGAAGTGTCGACGACGTACTTCTCGTCGACATGCTGCTCATACGCCGTGACATAAGCCGCCGAGCAGGCCGTCGGGACGTAGATGGCCGCGACCGCTGCGACGAGCATCGCCAGGAATCGTAACTTCATGCTCTTCATGAAACTGCCTTCTTTCTCATGGGATATTCCCATATTCTAACGCTTCTAGTATACAAGTCCGGCCATAAAAATACAAGTATCCCCAAGCAAAAAGCCCCTCGTCAAAGGGGCTTTGAAACGCGGCAGCGCCGGTCAGAGCTTGAGCATGAACACCTTGTCGCCAGTGTCTCCATCCGTGTCTTTCTTGGAGCTGTCCTTCACGAGGACCAGCACCTGATTGCCCTCGTAGGGCATCATCTGGACATCGTTCTGGCCGTCGAACAGTTTGTCGGCCTTGATGCGGTCGACGAAGGAGCCATCTTTCTTGTTGAAGATGTTGAGCTGGCGGATATTGCCGTCGAAGACGAAGAGGTAGTCGTCTGTGACGGCGACATCAAAGACGCTGGCCAGATAGCCCGGCTTCCGGCCGGGGGCATGCTTGCGCCCAATGACGTACGCCTGCGTGCCGTCCAGGCTGTAGGCGGCGACAGCACCGACGCTCATCTTGCCGTCCAGGGTGCTGCCGAACAGATAGGCATACTGGCCATCGCAGACTAGACCGCTCGGCGTCGTGAGCAGCTCGTCGCGCTCTTTCGGGATGACCGTGCCGATCTCCTGCGAGACCTTGCCGTCAGCGATGGCATAGCGCACGACAGCCCGCGCATTGTAGAACGATACGGCTTCATCCTTGCCCGGGACGCCGACCATGCCGCGGACGTCCTTATCGTAGAACGGCTTGCTGCTTCCATCCGAAGCGACAGCATTGACCTTGCGCTTGGCATCGGTGTAGATCAGTTCCTTGCCGTCATTGGAGAGGAAACTCTCTTCCGGCACATCTTTGACGAATTCCGCATTCGTGATCTTGAGGTTATCGTCCTCGAGCTTCGCCTCGAGGATGGTCCCCGTGTTGGCATTGCGGATGTAGATCGTCTCCCCGATCTTCGTCATGGCGCCGGTGCGGTGGAAGGACTTCGTGATGGTGATCTTGTCGGCGTTCGTGAGCTTGGCCAAGGAAAGCTCCTTACCCTGCTCCAGTTTCACCGTCTCATAGTTCAGGGTGATCTTGGGCTTCTGTGGCTCTGGTTCCTTCGGTGTATCGGGACCTGCGCCGCAGCCGAGCACGAGTGCGGCGGTCAGCAGGCCGGTCAGCAGGGCAGCGGCGAATTGCGGCTTCTTCATGGTCATCCTCCCTTTCTTCTCTTCAATCTCTTACATCACGATTCTTTCTTGGCTTTTGGCTGGCGCTTGACCTGTGTGTAGAGGAAGGTGTCGTTGCTGTCGACGAGCGAGAAGCTTTCCTCATCGAGGTAGGCGTCGGCCTTGCTTGCCTTGTGCACATTGCTCATGCCGGCGATCAGGATATAGCGCACGAGAAAAGCGGCGCCGAGTGCCAGCACGAAGGAAACCCCTAGGATCTTTGCGGTCATGAAGAGCCCCCCTTACGTCATGAAATACTGCACGATGAAGTACAGCACCGGCCAGAACACGGCGAGTGCGATGGCCGGGTAAAGCCACGACTTGCGCTTGTCGACGGGCAGGCTGCCGACGAACTTGCCCGTCTGCCCGTTCATCATGAAGGTGTAGGGCTTGCCCTCGTAGCGCGTCGTCAGAATCCAGACGGGCAGCATCGCGTAGGAGATCGCGGCGCTCTCGCGCAGGAAGGACGGGTCGCCCTCGATGGAGCAGCGGTCGTACCCTTTGACGGTCTTCTGCAGGGCATCGACAGCAGTCGCGCGCATGCGCGCATCGGCGCGCGGGATGCTCGCCTCCGCATCGACATCGTACTTGTCGGCCAGATGGCCCGTGAGGTAGGCCGCGGAGAACGGCATGAGCTCCGCGTAGTCGAACGGCTCGATGCTGTCCATGTAGGCGTCGTCCATGCGCTCGCTGCCGTCGACGGGGATGCGCACGAAGTGCATCGAGCCCGCGCGCTCGCACTGGTAGACGCTCGTCTCCGTGATGATCTCATCTGCCGTCTCGCGGCGCACATCGTTCTCCGCGCGGAAGTTGGCCCGCGCGAAGACATCGGCATCGAAGAGCCAGAACGGCACGTACATCGCCTGGATGTCCTTCGTGCGGTTGGCTCCGGCGAAGCCATCGGGCAGCAGGTACTTGCCCTTGTAAAAGGCCTGCAGCGCCTCCTGCGCCTCTTTTTTCGTCTTCTTGAACGGCAGGATGAAGTCCGGCTTCACCATGCCCTCGAACTTCGCCGGCATCATGTTGGGGCTGCCGCAGTAGGCGCACTCCGTCGCCATCGTATTGCCGTCGGAGACGAGCTCCGCGCCGCACGCCGAGCAGGTCTGCATGACCATGGCGCCGCTCTCCTCCGGCGACCACTCGCCGCCCGCTGCGGCCGTATCGAATTCGGCTTCTCTTGTTTCGGCCGCGCGCCTGGCGGCTTCCTGCTCCCGCGCGAACATCGCCTCGATGGCCGCAATCTCGAACTCGGTGCCGCAGTACTCGCAGCTGACCGTATCGCGCCCCGGCAGAAAGGAAAGCGGCGCACCGCATCTCGGGCATTTATAGCTGACTGACGTCTCGGCCACGATACTCACCTTCTTTTCTCTATCGCATGTCTATAAAATACACTTCACTGCTTGTCGCTCTCATCGAACGGGTCGCCGCACTCCGGGCAAAACTTCGGCGGGTGCTTCGGGTCCTTCGGCTCCCAGCCGCACTTATCGCAGCGGTAGAGCGGCTCGCCCGCCGGCTTCTTCGCGCCACACTCCATGCAGAACTTGCCCTTGTTGACCGTGCCGCAGCTGCAGGTCCAGCCATCTGAAGCGGGTTTTGGCTGCGGCTTGCCGCACTCCTCGCAGAACTTGCCCGCATTGCCCGCGTGACCGCACGAGCAGGTCCAACCAGACTGCGGCGCGGGCGGCGCTGCTTGCTGAGGTGCCGGTGGCTGCTGTGCCGGTGGCGCCAAGGGATTTCCCTGCGGTGCGGGCCCTTGGCCAAAAGCGCCCATCGCACCGGCGCCCATCTGACCGGCCATGCCCATGCCCATGAAGCCGAAGGCACCGCCCATGCCGGCCTCATTGCCGGCCGCCGTGCGCATCGCATCGGCCGTCGCCGTCGCCAGACGCCCGGCGCGCATATCGGGATTGCTCATGATCGCACTGTCCTGGATCTCCTTGATGCGGCGCTCATCTTCTTCCTCGGCCTTGACCGACGAGACGCCGAACGAGACGATCTCAATGCCGCGCTTCTTGCCCCAGTCCTCCGAGAGTTCCTCACTGAGCTCGTTGCGGATATCCTTCGTGTAGTTGATGAGCTGCGTATAGCGGATGCCCTTGGCCGCGATGCGCCCGAAGGCCGGCTGCAGGGCCGTCAAGAGCTCGCTCCTGAGCTGCGAGTCGATCTCCGAGCGCTCGTAGACCGTGTCGATGTTGCTGCAGACATTCGTGTAGAACAGGATGGGGTTTGCGATGCGGTAGCTGTACTCACCGAAACAGCGGATGTTGACGTTCAACAGGTACGGGCCGACCATCGTCTCGAACTGGATGGACTGCGGCGTGCCGTACTTATTGCCCATGATTTCTTTCGTATTGAAGTAGTAGACGCGCTGGTTCTTCGGCGCATCGCCGCCGAACGTGAAGCGCTTGCCCATATTCTTGAAGACAGCCTTGAGGTCGCTCGCCAGGTCGCCGCCGAAGATGGTCGGCTCCGTCGAGCTGTCGTAGATGAACTCGCCCGGTTCGGCGCAGATCTCGACGACCTTGCCCTGCTCGACGATCATCATGCACTGGCCCTCATTGACGACGATGACCGACCCCTTCGTGATGATATTGTCCTCGCCCGAGGTGTTGGAGCTCCTGCCCCGCGAACTCGTGCGCTTCTGTCCTCTCGCGGCCAGCGTGTCCTTGTCGAGGCTGTCGCAATAGAAGAATTCCTTCCACTGGTCGGCCATGACGCCGTCCACCGCGCCCATTGCTGCTTTGATGAGACCCATGATGTCCTCCTTTTCTCGATTCCAGTAAAACGGCTCTGCAAATGTCAGGCATCAGAATGCGACCTGTGGGACCTCCTTCGCCTTCTCCTCCGCCCGGAACTGCGGAAGCGGCCGCATGCCCATCATGTCGGCGAAGAACGTTCCCGGGAATGTCTGTATCTTGATGTTGTAGAAACGGATTGCCTCATTGTAGTCCATGCGCGCGACGGCGATGCGGTTCTCCGTGCCGCTGATTTCGCGCATGAGCTCTGTGAACTGCGTGTTTGCCTTGAGGTCCGGATAATTCTCTGAGATGGCAATGAGCTTGCCGAGCGCACCTGTGAGTTCCGCATCGGCTGCGCCGAGCTCTTCCGGCGAGCCGGCATTCATGAGCCTTGCGCGCGCATCCGTGACGGCCTTGATCTGAGCTTCTTCATGCTTCATGTATCCCTTGACCGTGTTGACGAGATTCGGGATGAGGTCAGCCCGACGCTGCATCTGGTTCTCCACCTGACCGTAAGCCGCATCGACATTGAGCCGCGCGCTCTTCACCGAGTTGTACTGATACCCGAGGAACAGGCAGAAGACGAGGAACAGGCCGACTAAGATTGTTCCACCTTTCATATATATCCTCCTTCCTAGCTTCCTGATTTCCTGACGCCCAACCGGACGCCTCATTGCTGTTGCGATCCTGTATTCTCTGCGGACTCTGCCGCTTTACCAGCCATCCGAGGCACCGCCACCGCCGCTGCGGCCGCCACCAAAGGAGCCGCCAGAACCGCCCGAGCTACCGGAGCGATAGCGCCCGCTCTCGTCGTCGCCCGACAATCCCCCGCCCGCACTGCCAACCGAGTCCTGGAAGAGACGCCCCGACGACAGGACATGCAGGATGCCCTTCAGTGTGCCCCAGACCGCGTAGACGAGCAGCGCGATGAGGCCGAAGAAGATAGCCGCGCCGAGTAAGACGCCCCAGAATGGTTCTTCCGCCATATCCTTGACATTCTCGGGGACTTCAGCACCGTACTCTTCATACGCCTTCTGCGTGAGTTTTGCATAGGCCGTGACAATGGCTTCGGAGTAGTTCTCACTCTTGAAGTCCGCCTTCATGCCGTCGAGTACGGAGCCCGCATAGCCATCGGTGATGGCGCCCTCTAGGCCATAGCCGACCTCGATGCGGAACTTGCGGTCCTCCTTGGCGATGAGCAGCAGCACGCCGTTGTTCTGCTCGGCATTGCCGATGCCCCAATTGCGGAACAATGTCGTCGCGTATTCCTCGATGGAAGCACCATCAAGAGAGGGGATGGTCACGACGACAACCTGAGCGCCCGTCGCCGCATCGAGCCCTCTGCCCATCTCAGCGATCTTGGCCGCGTCCTCCGCCGTTATCATCCCGGCCGTATCGACGCTGTACGCCAGCGAGGACGGCTTCGGCAGGACGGCCGGTGCCGCCAGCGCGACCGATGCCAATGCGATGAGCAGCAACCAGAAGATACCAACCACATAGCAGCGTCTGTCCAACACGCTTCGTTTGTCCATCGTTCTCATCCCCTTTCTCTTCCAGTATACGGCACGGGATGTGCCCACCGTACTGTACAAAATGACAGGTAAGCACAAAAAAGAAGCTGCCAGAAGCAGCTTCTTGAAGTGCAGCAGGGATTCAGGGCGCAGGCTCCGACGCACGGCCTGGCGCTGGCATGGTGAGCGCGAGGGAGAACGACGGCTGTGGCGCAATCGTCAGGCGCGCGTCGAGCGATTTGGCGCGCCGGATGATGGCCGAGAGGCCGCCGCCCGGGTGGAAGGTCGGCGGCGCACCGCAGCCGTTGTCGGCGATGCGGATGCCCGCCTCGCCCACCTTCACCTCGATAACGTCGGCATGGCCGTGGCAGATGGCATTCGTCGCCGCCTCGCGCAGGACCTCTACGAAAGCGAGCGCCACCGTGCGCCGCTCGGGAAGCTTGCCCGTGAGTCGGACCGTCACGCCGAAGGCTTCGTACGCCCGGACGAGGTCCTGCAGGAGCTCCTGCGGCGATTCTTCCTCAAGCCAGATCTCCTCGAGCACCATGTCGACCGTGGGCACGAGCTTGGCCGCCTCTAGAGGCTCCGGTGCGGTAAGCAGGCGCTGCAGCATGCTGATGCGGCTGCCCATGATGTCGTGCACGCGGACGCGCACCGTCTCGAGCGTCCTGCGGCGTTCCTCCTCGATGGCCGACTGCAGTAGGCGCTTCGTCTCCTCGGCCTGCGCGGCAAGCACGGCATTTTTCGCCTCGAGCTCCCGCGTGACGGCGTCGAGCTCCGTCACGTCCGAGGCCGTGATCTCAAAGCTGCCGCGCTCCGCATGGCCCGGCATGGCCTTGCGCCGCAAGAGCCAAGCGCTGTGCCGGAAGCGGAAGAGCAGCGTCCCCTGCGCCTCGTCAAAGACGTGCCGTTCCCCCTGCTGAGCCATCTCCCGGAGCTTCTGCCAGAACGCTTCGGCGTCGCGGCTGTGGCCGCCGACCGTCCCCTCCATGAAGTCAAGCATGCAAAGGTTCGCCAGGACGATGCGGCCATCGCCGTGCGCGAAGAGGATGCCCTCCGGCAGGGTGTCGAGGCCTTCGCGGACCCACTCGCGCACAGCAGGCCGCGCGTGATTCCAGACGAGACCTGCGCGCAGTACCAGCAAGAGCGACGCCAGCGCGATGCCCCACGGGAGGCCTGCGGCGCCGAAGTCCAGCAACACCGCCGCGAGCAGCAGGCTGGCACGCAGCAGACCGCGCTTCGTGACAGCATCCGGCCGCAACTGGTAGAGGCTCAGCAGGATCAGGCACGTGGCAGCGGCGAGCAGCACGATGTGCGCATAGAGGAAGAACGGTGCATCCTCATGGCCTGCGGCCCACTCGCGCAGCTTGAAGCAACTCAGCAATAGATCCGAGCTCAGCAGCACGGCCACGCCCTCGCTCCAGACCGAGACTGCCCTAGAGCTGCGCACATAGGCCGCGCGCAGGCCAAAGGCAGAGATGATGGCCGCGAGGAAGGCGGGCAGCAGGCAGAGCATCGCCGTGTATCCGCTCATCATTTCACCTCCTCCGTCAGGCTGCAGTCGACCGACACGGCATAGCCAAGGTCCTTGACGGCGATTTTGCTCGCCGCATGGCCTTCGTGCCAAAGCGCCTGCCAGCGCACCAGCCACGCGCCCTGCTGCTCGACGAGAAAGGTCACGCGCGCCTCGGCCATCGTCACGTAGATGTCCTCCGCTGCCCGGCTGCGCGCCGCCTCCGCGAGGAAGGTCGTCAGCGCATCGAAGGCCAGCAGGGCCGTCTGCGCCGGCATCTCATCCGGCATCTTCCAGTCGATAGCCGCATGCAGGCGGAACGCGCGCAGCGCCGAGCAGATCTCCGACGAGGCCATCTCGAGGTCCTCAAGTGCGATGCGGCCGCTCTCCTCGCTCTTGAGGAAGAGCACGCAGCGCTTCTTCGTGTACGTCGCGAGCAGGTTGAGCTTGTGGACCGCATGCTTTTGCGCCTCTCCCTCCGTCTTCAAGATTTCCTCGCGGAACTCGCGGAAGTACGGACGGAGGCCCTTGAGCAGCGATTCGACCTCCTCGCGCAGGCGGTCCTGCATCATCTGGGCCGCCCGCTCGCGCCGCTTGGGTGCCTCACGCTCCAGATAGCGGCGCCTGCGCGCCAGTGCCCGGTTTGCCTGTGCGAGGATGCGCTGCCGCTCGCGCAACAGATGCATGTCCTCGTACCAGACGAGCGTGCCGCCGCCCGGCACCTTCATCTTGGAAATGCGGTAGTCCTTCCGCTCCGCTTCCCCGCCGGGCACCGCCTTCGAGACGAGGCACGCCCGCCCCTTTTCATCGAGCAGCATGAGGCCGGGCGATGCCTCGCGGAAGAACGATTCGTGCTCGTCGTTCGACGGCATGAGGCCCGTCTGCAGGCAGAGTTCGAGCAACAGCAGGAAGAAGCCCGTCGTCGTGAAGGTGACGTCGATGCGCACGAGGGGCAGGAAATTGTAGAAGATGGAGTACGCGAGGAACAGGCCGCAGAGGGCGACGGGCAGGACCATCTGCGGGCGCCAGATCTTCTGCAGCCCGGCCTTGACCCAGAGGATGGCGAGCGCCGCAAAGACCTCGAGGAACCAGATGACCCAGTAAGCGTAAGCGCCCCACTCCAGTTTCTCCTCCCATTCGCCGCCCTCGCGTTCTTGTGGGAACGAGAAGACCTGCTCATGCCAGTCGTTCGTCAGGATGGCGGCAGCCAGCACGAGGTTCAAGAGCAGCAGCGCCAAAAGATGCGGCGGCATCCTGCGCGCGACGGCATCGCGGTCCGCCACGTGCGCGATCCAGAGCAGGGCGACGGGCAGGGCCGCCCGGAAGACGTAGTAGAGATACCAGAATGCATTGATCAGGCCATCGCCCGCATCCGGTACAGGCTCGAGCATGTACTTCAGCAGGCGCACGGACTGCCAGGCGAGCAGCGCAGCGACGAGCAGGCGGACGGCCCGGCGCGCGCCGCGGTACAGGAAGCGCGCCCGCAGAGCTTCGCCCCAGAGCAGCGTCACAGCCGGCATGAAGGCATAGGCAAGATGGCGCAGCCACGTCATTTCCATGCACACACTCCCCTTCCTGATGGTCCCAGCTTCTCAACGATTTTCTTTCGCTGTAATACATGATAGAATGATAATAAAATGATTTGAACAGGTACCACACCATAGTCGACACACAACCAAGGACCAAAGAATAAAGGAGATCACCATGATTGCGACGACAAAGCGGGCGCGCATCCTCGCGGGATGCCTGGCCCTGCTCTCTGCAGCCCCCATCCCCGCCGCTGCCGCCAAAGTACAGCAGGATTCCGCAAAATCCGTGAAATCAAAAACAGCTCCCGAAATGGAACAGGAAACCGAGATCATCGACCGTCTGGAGAAGGCCGATGCGAGACACTCCTATCCGCAGCTCACACTGCACGGCGACTACCGCTTCCTCTACGGCAAGGGCCGCTTCCATGCAAGCGTGCCGGACAGGCGGACCGGCACGCTGCGCCGCACCGACCAGGCCATCTTCCGCGCCGAGCGCCGCCTGCGCCTCTTTCCCTTCATCGAGACGAGCCCTGGGACGAGCATCCGCACGATGCTCGAGGACAAGCGCGACAGCAAGGACGAGTCGCGCAACAAGCACCTGACGCTCTCGCGCCTCTACCTGCAGCACGAGAACCCCCACACGAAGATCGAAGTCGGCCGCTTCAACTACTACCTCATGGACGGCAGCATCATCGACAAGCGTATCGACGGCCTGCGCTTCCGCACAGGCGATGTCGACTGGCCGCAGGGCAGCCTGACCGTCTTCGTCGGCCGCACGACAGGCGAGCCAGATGAACAGAAAGACGGCATCTCCGTGCTCTGGAAGAAAGCGCTCGGCAAGCTCGATGCCAGTGCCGTCTATCTCGATTTCCGCCAGCGCCAGGACCTGCCAGCAAGCGAGCCAAGACTCCGCGCACTCGGCCTGCCTGCCGGCCGCATCGGCCAGGGCTTTGACCGGCAGCGCATCGCCTCGCTTGCGGCCAAGTACCATCCTACATCGAAATGGCAGCTTGGGCTCGAGCTGCTGCAAGCAGACGGGCGCCATTATGCCGATGCCTATCGGGAACGCGAGGGCGGCTTCGTCGCGCTCGTACAGTACGGCGAGCTGGACGAGCGGAAGACCGGCAGCTTCGCGAGCTGGCTCCGCTACTACGACCAGCCCTCCGCCTCCGTCCTCTACCCGACAATGGATGCCGACAGCACCTTCTTCCGTCGCCAGGGCTTCCGCGGCTGGGGAGCCCGCACCGACTACGTCATCACGCCGGGCCTCGTCTGCGCCGTCGAGGGCTTCCGCCTCGAGAACCGGCGTGAGAGCCCCCTGTTGCGCCGCATGCACGAGTACATCCTCGGCACGAGCATCACCGCCTACTTCTGACGCATGACGCAGCGCCAAAAGTGCGTTTTAGGTACACTCGGTACATCAGGGCATGGCGGTGTCGTCGCGTTCGCATTCGTTCTGCGTCCCCATGCTCGTCAGGCCCTTCTCGGCCGCCTCCACGGCAAGGCCGACGATGCTCTTGTGGCCCGTCTTCTCGAGCATGTTGGTGATGTGGAAATTGACCGTGCGCTTCGCGATGCCCAGCCGCGCCGCGATCTCCTCGCGCGAGAGGCTCTGGCAGATGAGCTGCAGGATCTCGAGCTCGCGCTCCGTCAGGCTGGCCTCCGCCGCACCGAACGTATCCCGACCGCGGATGACGGGGAATACGTGCTCGCCCGCCATCGTCCGCCGTATGCAGTCGAGGAACGCCTCCCCTGACGCTTCCTTGTAGATGAAGCTGTCCGCGCCAGCGTCCTTCGCCCAGCCGACAAAGGCGAGCTCCGACATGCCCGTCATCATGACGACGCGGATCTCTGGAAAGCGCTCTTTGAGCCGGCGGCAAATGCGGATACCGCTCGTGCGGCTCTCCATGCAGATGTCCATGAGCACGAGGTCCGGCCGGTAGCGCAGACACGCCTCCTCCGCCAGCTCCGCCAAAGCACAGGTCGCACAGACAGCAATGTCTGGCGCCGGTTCAAAGATTTTCCTGAGTCCCTCCAAAAGGATTTTCTGGTCATCCACGAGCAGGATATCAATCATCGCGCTCCCTCCCATTTCATCGTGTTTTCTCTATTGTATCATAGAGCTGCATGGGAAAGAAGCACACGTTGCACCTAAAACGCACTTTACAAAATATAGTTTCGCAGATGTATGGTATAATAAAACGACACTACCACGAAAGGACTTGATTCTCTGAATAAGAAATACCTCTACCTGCTCGCTGCGGCGCATCTGAGCAACGACATCAACACGGGTTCGCTGCCGGCGCTGCTGCCGTTCTTCGTAAGCTTCTACGGCATGGACTACACGGCCATCGCGGGCCTGATGTTTGCTTCTTCGTTCCTGAGCTCCGTCATCCAGCCGCTGTTCGGCTATCTGGCCGACAAGGGCTCGCGCCAGTGGTTCATGGCCGTCGGCGTCTTCTTTGCCGGCACCTCGCTGGCCATCACGGGCTTCGTCTCCGACTACTGGCTGATCTTCGCTGCGGTCACAGTCATGGGTATCGCGACCTCCATCTTCCATCCGGAGGCCGCCCGCTGCGTCAACGGCGTCTCGCAGGGCGCGCGCGGCAAGGGCATGAGCATCTTCAGCGTCGGCGGCAACGGTGGTTTCGGCTTCGGCCCGCTGCTCGCCGTCTTCCTCGTCACGACGTTCGGCATGCACGGCCTCGCTTTCTACGGCATCACCGCCGCCTGCATGAGCCTCCTGCTGCTCCTCGCTATCCCGCATCTGCGGCGCGCTATCGAGGCCAATGCGAGTGCAGCAGCCGAGGCGGCCAGCGCCAAACAGACGAGCAGCAGCCCCGCCGCGATGAATGACTGGCATGCCTTCGGCCGCCTCTTCTTCGTCATCCTCTTCCGCTCGACGGTCTTCACTGGCATCTCGAGCTTCCTGCCGCTCTTCTGCATCCAGGTGCTCGGCTCGAGCGAGGCCATCGGCTCGATGACGCTCTCCATCATCAGCATCGCGGGCGTCGCCGCCACGCTCTTCGGCGGCTGGTTCGCCGACCGCCACGGCTACCGCAGGACACTGCGGCTCGGCAGCGTCCTGCTCGTCCCATTCCTCGCCATCGCCGTCTTCTCCCACAGCATCTATGCCGTCTACGCCATGCTGCTGCCGATGAGCTTTGCCATGCTCGCGCCGTACTCCTCCTTCGTCGTCCTCGGCCAGGAGTACCTCGCCAAGAACATCGGCTTCGCCTCCGGTGTCACGCTCGGCATCTCGATGAGCATCGGCGGCATCATCGCCCCCGCCCTCGGCCACTACGCCGACACCTACGGCCTCACCGCCGTCATGGGCCTGCTCGTCCTCATCGCCGCCATCTGCGCCGGCGCCACCTTCCTGCTGCCCGCCAAGAAACAGACCAACTGAGCACAGATTACAGCCCAAGCATGCAAAAAAGCCGTTTCTCACAAAGAGAAACGGCTTTTCGATTGTCCAGATGGGTATGGACTGTTGGCTCAGAGGCCAGCTTCCTCGCGCAGGACGGCTGCCTTGTCCGTGTGCTCCCATGGCAGGTCGACATCGGTGCGGCCAAAGTGGCCGTAAGCTGCGGTCTGCTTGTAGATTGGGCGGCGCAGGTCGAGCATCTTGATGATGCCGGCCGGGCGCAGGTCGAAGTGCTTCTTGACGAGAGCCTCGATCGTGTCCTCGTCGACCTTGTTGGTGCCGAAGGTGTCGACCATGATGGAGACCGGATGGGCGACGCCGATGGCGTAGGCCAGCTGGATCTCGCAGCGGTCAGCGAGGCCGGCAGCGACGATGTTCTTGGCGACGTAGCGCGCTGCATAGGCTGCGCTGCGGTCGACCTTCGTGGGGTCTTTGCCCGAGAATGCACCGCCGCCATGGCGTGCCCAGCCGCCGTACGTGTCGACGATGATCTTGCGGCCCGTCAGGCCCGAATCGCCCTGCGGGCCGCCGATGACGAACTTGCCCGTCGGATTGACGAGAATCTTCGTCTCGTCCGTCAGCAGCTCAGCCGGGACGACGGCCTTGATGACGTGCTCGATGAGGTCTTTGCGGATCTTGGCGAGCTCCACATCTTCATCGTGCTGCGTCGAGATGACGATCGTGTCGACAGCGACCGGCTTGCCATCTTCGTAGAGCACCGTGACCTGCGTCTTGCCGTCCGGGCGCAGGTACGAAAGCGTGCCGTCCTTGCGGACCTCTGCGAGGCGGCGTGCAAGGCGGTGTGCAAGCGCGATGGTCAGCGGCATGTACTCTTCCGTCTCGTTCGTCGCATAGCCGAACATCATGCCCTGGTCGCCTGCGCCGATGGCGTCTTCGACATCCATGTCGCCCTCGCGCGCCTCGAGCGCCTTGTCGACGCCCTGCGCGATGTCCGGCGACTGCTCGTCGAGCGAGACGAGGATGCCGCAGGTGTCGGCATCAAAGCCGTACTTGGCACGCGTGTAACCGATCTCGCGCACCGTCTCGCGAATGATCTTCGGGATATCGACGTAGCAGTTCGTCGAGACCTCGCCGACGACGTGGACCTGGCCCGTCGTCACGAGCGTCTCACAGGCCACGCGGCCGTTCGGGTCCTGTGCGAGGATGGCATCGAGGATGCTGTCCGAGATCTGGTCGGCCATCTTATCCGGATGACCTTCCGTGACCGATTCCGAAGTGAATAACATGCGTTTCTTGCTCAAAAGAGAAACCTCCTTTTTCATTCAAACCATACGTAATTTTACGAGTCTACTCCATTTCAAGTCGGACTCACGAGCTCGCAGCCCTTCCCTTTTTCCTGCATAAAAAGGAGCTCTCTATAAAAAGAGAGCTCTTTATCGCACTCTCATCTTATAGGCCGGACCTAAAGGAATTGGCACCGTTTTGACGAAGTCAATGGTTGCCGCGGTTTCATCGGGCCAGTCCCTCCGCCGCTCTGGATGTGAGTTCACTATTCTGCTTGATGTATTCATCATACCGCATCTGCATAGCGCATGTCAAGAGAAAAATGAAGCGGATTCATTTTTCTTTCTCGTCGCGGAATTCGCGGATGACGACCTTCTCGGCCTGGTCGATCGTGCTGAGCTGCACGCTGACGACCTCATGCGAGGACGTCGGCACGTTCTTGCCGACGAAGTCCGCGCGGATCGGCAGCTCGCGGTGGCCGCGGTCGACGAGCACAGCCAGCTGGATGGCCTTTGGGCGCCCCATATCGATGATGGCATCGAGAGCCGCGCGGATCGTGCGGCCCGTGTAGAGCACGTCGTCGACGAGCACGATAGTCTTGTCCGTGATGTCGACAGGCAGCTCCGTCTGATGGACGATTGGCTGATACGAGAGGGACGAGAGGTCATCGCGATAGAGCGTGATGTCGAGGACGCCGACCGGCGGCTTCTTGCCCTCGATATGTTCGATATTGGCAGCGATGCGCTCCGCGATCGGCACGCCGCGCGTGCGGATGCCCACGATGACGATGTTGTCCACGCCCTTGTTGCGCTCGACAATCTCATGCGAGATGCGCGTGAGGGCGCGGCGGATTCCCTCGGAATCCATGATGACGGTCTTATCGGTCAATACTGGCATAAAAATCCCTCCCAAAATAAATCAAACTTCCATCAGTTGTCGGTTATCGATTATCGGCTGTCAGCGCTGGAATTTGGCGCGCAGTGCCTTGAGTATCTTCTCCATGTCCTCCGGCAGCGGTGCTTTAAAGGTCATGACCTCGCGCGTGCGCGGATGGGTCAGCGTGAGCTGCAGGGAGTGCAGCGCCTGGCCCTTGATAGCAAACGGGCAGGCCTTGCGCGGCCCGTACTTGGGATCGCCGAGGACGGGATGCCCGATGCTCGCCATGTGCACGCGAATCTGATGCGTGCGGCCTGTCTCCAGGCGGCACTCGACGAGCGTGTAGTCGCCGAAGCGCTCGAGCACGCGGAAGTGCGTGACGGCCGGCTTGCCGTGCTCATGGACGATGGCCATCTTCTTGCGGTCCGTCGGGTGGCGGCCGATGTCCCCCTTGATGACACCGGCCTCCTCGCGGATGTTGCCGCAGACGATGGCCCGGTAGATGCGGTGCGCCGCCTTCGTGCGAATCTGCTCCGCGAGGTCGAGATGCGCCGCATCGTTCTTGGCGGCGACCATGACGCCTGAGGTGTCCTTGTCGAGGCGGTGGACGATGCCCGGGCGGATCTCGCCGTTGATGCCGGAGAGGTCCTTGCAGTGGTAGAGCAGTGCGTTGACGAGCGTCCCCGTGTAGATGCCCGTGGCCGGATGCACGACCATGCCGCGCGCCTTGTTGATGACGATGATGTCGCTGTCCTCATAGAGGATGTCGAGCGGGATATCCTCCGGCAGGATCTCGACGGGCTTCGCCTCTGGCAGATGGAAGGTGACTTCCTCCCCCGCCTGCAGCTTGTAGTTCGCCTTGCGCACGCGGCCACTGACGAGCGCCTGCCCCTCCGCGATGACCTTCTGGACATGCGCGCGCGAGAGCGTGGGCTCCATGCGCGTGAGGAAGCGGTCGAGGCGCTCATCGTCCTGGTCTGCTGTATACACTTTCGTAGAATCTGACATATTCACTCATCCATTCCTTTCCGCATCGTTTTATCATTCATGCTCATTCATGCGGAACAATATGGCAAAGATCATGCCCGCGACGCCGAGCACGATCGCGATGTCGGCCACATTGAAGACCGGCCAGATGCGAAAATCGAAGAAGTCGATGACGAGGCCCTGGCGGATGCGGTCGACGAGGTTGCCCACGGCGCCCGCGAGCATGGCGACGCAGCCGTAGTAGAACGCGGCGGGCTCCTTCTTGAGCCGCCTGTGATAGGCGAAAAAGGCGAGAATCAGCGCCGCCGCCGCGAGGATGAAGAACCAGCGCGCCTGCGGCAGCATGCCAAAGGCAGCACCCGGGTTCAGCACATAGGTGATGTGGAAGATATGCGGCACGACGGGCAGGCTCTCCCCCGGCAGGAAGACGGTGCTGATGGCGTACTTCGTCAGCTGGTCGACGGCGAGGATCAGGGCAAATAATGCAAGCGCCATGCGTCGTCTCAGCCTTTCTGCACGGCGCCATCTGCTGCGGCAGCACCCTGCTGCGGTGCAGCATCCTGTGCGGCAGGTGCCTCGGACTTCGCCTCCTGCTGCGGCTCAGCGCTCTGCTGGCGCGGCAGGCGGTCGATGGCATCGTGGAGCACGGCGAGCTCCGACTCGAGCGCGGCCTTGATCTGGTAGAGGAACTGCGACTTGGCCTCGACGAGGCGGCAGTACTCGACCGTAGCCGACTTGACCTGATGGTCAGCAGCCTCGACCATCTGGCGCGCCGAGATCTCGGCGTCGCGGCGCATGTTCTGGCACTCCTTGGCCGTGCTCTCACGCAGGTTCTCGGCGTGCTGCTTGGCCGTGTCCGTGACCTCGTTGGCCGTCTTCTGCGCAATCAGCAGCGTTTCCTTGAGGTTGTTCTCGAGCTTCTGGTACTGCGCATTGTCCTTCTTCATGCGGGAGAGCTCTTCCTTGAGGTTGTCGTTCTCGCGGAAGAGTTTCTCGTAGTCGTTGACGACCTGGTCGAGAAAGTCATCGATCTCATCTTCGTTGTAGCCGCGGAAGCTGCGCTTGAATTCTTTGTTGTGGATATCGAGTGGTGTAAGCAAAATCAAGATCTCCCATCTATGTGAGTCTGTTTATGAGTCTATGCGATCCTCATATCTCATAGTAATTCTCATGATAATTCTCGTGCGGGTCAAGTGGCCGGGCATCGCGCGCGGTCAGATATAGCGCTTGAGCACGACGACGGTGCGCCCCTTCTTCGTCTGGCCGCGCACTTCGGCGACCTCGAGGCGGCCGCGGCCGCGCATCGAGATGATGTCGCCCTCTTTGACCGTCTGCGAGGCGCTCTTGACGGGCTGCCAGTTGAGCTTCATCTTGTCGGCAGCGATGTCAGCGGCCGCGCGACTCCGCGACGAGCCGAAGCCCGAAGCGGCGATCGAGTCGATGCGCAGCGAGGCGACAGTCGCGCGGATTTCCTTGCAGCGTTCCTCGCGCGGCGCGATGCCCGCGAGATCGGCCATCTCACAGCTGACGCCGACGGCGCCGATCTTCGTGAGGTTCTGGAGCAGGTACTCCGCCATCTTGCTGTCGCAGAGGATGCGCACGGAGTCGGCCGTCACCAACAGGTCGCCGAGGCGGTCGCGCTCGATGCCAAGCCCCATCAGGGCGCCGAGCACATCGCGATGGCTCAGGCGCGCGAACTGGCCGTTCCACGAAGCCTTGAGGCAGGCGATGTCAAAGCCAGAGGGCGTGCCCGCGAAATCCTCGTGGATGTACATCGCGCGCGCCCGCTCAGCACCCTGATAGCCGCCGCCGAAATCGACGCGCAGCCCCGGGTAGTTGGCCGCCACCGTCTCGGCGATCTCCTGCCCGTACGGGTCGAGGAAGCCGCTCAGGCGGAATTTCTGGCTGCGCTGCACGGCCTCTGCGAGGTCGACGAGCTTGATGACCGTCTCCTCGCCTTCCGTGCCCTTGTAGAACCGTATGAGTTTTTCTTTCTGTTCACTTGCCATATCTGCTTCTCTTACTTCTTTCCTAATTCCCTGGACTTCTCGGTCGCAGCGAGTACCGCATCAATCAGCGCGCCGCGCAGGCCGCGATTCTCGAGCACGCGCACGCCGGCAATCGTCGTGCCGGCCGGGCTCGTGACCTGGTCGCGCAGGACATCGGGATGCTTGCCCGTCTCGAGCACCATCTTGGCTGCACCGTAGACGGTCTGCGCCGCCAGGAGCGTCGCCGCATCGCGCTTGAGTCCCGCCGCCACACCGCCGTCTGAAAGCGCGTCGATGAGCAGGAAGACGTACGCCGGGCCGCTGCCCGAGAGGCCCGTCACGGCATCCATCGCCGACTCTGCGACTTCGACGGCCCGTCCTGCTGCCGACAGCAGCTCGGAAACGACGGCCGCCTCAGTCCGGCCCGCACGCGTGCCGCAGGCGAAGGCCGACATGCCGGCGCCGACGGAGAGCGGCGTGTTCGGCATGATGCGCACGACGGGCTGCTCGACAAACGACGCCTCGAGCACATCGAGCGTCAGGCCCGCGACGATGGAGAGGATCAGCGTCTTGCTGCCGACCTTGTCCCTGACTTCGGCGATGGCCTTGTCCGCGACCTGCGGCTTGACCGCCAGGAAGAGGACATCGACATCTCCGATAAACGAATCCGCGCCGACGCTCGCGTGGATGCCGTACTGCTCAGCGAGCTGCTGGCAGCGCGCTTCCTTGTGGTCAGATACGTAGATGTCCGACGGGCTGACCGTGCCCTGCACGATGCCGGCAACGATGGCCTCTGCCATAGCACCGCCGCCGATGAAGCCGACGCGCAAATCCATGCTCATAGAAAAGCCCCCTATATCCCTGATAAAAATCCCTGCTTACTTCTTGAGCCAGGGCATCTCTGCCGACACCTTGCGCTCCTCTTCCGTGTACGTCACGTTGACGTTGCTCGGCGCGCAGAGGAAGACGTTGTGGCCGACCTTCTTGATCTCACCGTTCAGGGCATACGTCGTGCCGCTGATGAAGTCGATGATGCGCTTGGCCGACTCCGCATCCGTGTGCTCGAAATTGATGACGACCGGCTTGCGCTCGCGCAGGTTGTTCGCGACCTGCTGCGCGTCGTCAAACGTCTTCGGCTCGATGATGATGACTTTCATCTGTGCAGCTACGACATTCTCGCGGACCGATGCACCAGAATGAAGATTGACTACATTGCTCGTCTCTTTCTCCTGATGATCTCGATTGTTCCCCAACGCTTCTTCCTCCTTCTGCTCTGCGGCGCGCCTCTGGTTGCGCTCACGTTCCTTCTCTTCTTCTTCGGCCAAGGCCAGCTTCTCGTCCTCATCCGGGTCCGAGATGCCGAACTTGCCACAAATCTTATCGATCACATTCATCTGAAACACCCCTCAAAATCTCTTATGTATCCCCTAGTACTGACGCGGGCCGAAGATGGCCGTCCCCACGCGGACGATGTTGGCCCCTTCCTCTACCGCGATCTGGTAATCGTGTGTCATACCCATCGATAAATAGGATATATTCGCGGTCTTGAAGGGAATCTCCTTTACCTGCTGGAAAATTTCATACATCTCGTGGAACAGCGGGCGGCACTCTTCGACGTCCGCGTAGTTCGGCGCGATGCACATGAGGCCACGCAGGCGGAGGTTTGGCAGCGCATCGACGAGGTCGAGGAGCGGACGCAGGTCCTCCTTGTAGATGCCCGACTTGCTGTCCTCCTTCGCGAGGTTGACCTGCACGAGGACGTCCTGGCACTTGCCGATCTTGCCCGCCTCCTTGTCGAGGGCACGCGCGAGGTGCTCCGAATCGACGGAGTGGATCAGGCTGAAGTACTTGACGGCCTGCTTCGCCTTGTTGGTCTGCAGGTGGCCGATGAGATGCCAGGTGACATCGCGGTCGAGGATATCGAATTTGCTCTTGGCCTCCTGGATGCGGTTCTCACCGATGTCAGTGGCACCGGCATCGATGGCCTCGCGCATGGCCTCGACATCGTGGTTCTTCGTGACGGCGACGAGCTTCACGGGCGCATCCTTCGGCACGCGCGTGCGGCGTGCCATGGCTTCTTTTATATGCTGTTCAACTTGATGGAGATTTTCTGCAATCATGAGACTTCCCCCGTTTGGTGATATGGATATGAAATGATGATACCGTGGCATGGTGAAAGACGGCCTGCTGTCTCAGGCGGGGCGCAGGGCGATGACGGCCCCGAGGCGCCCCGTCCTGCCGCCGTCTGCGCGATAGGAGAAGAAGTCCTCGTGGTGGCAGGCGGTGCAAGTGCGCGCCTCGTCGATGTGCTCCGGCAGGACGCCGGCCTCCTCGAGCTGCAGGCGGTTGGCCGCCCAGAGGCTCAGGTGCGTGCCGCCCTCTTCGTCGGGATGCGAGAAGAGCTCGGCTTCATGGCCCGGGAACGCTTCCTTGAACTGCCGCTCGACCTCAGGGCCGACCTCATAGCAGCACGGACCGATGGAAGGCCCGATGGCGGCGAGCAGCTCCTCCGGCCGCGTGCCGAACTCCTGCTGCATGCGCAGGACGGTCTTGGCAGCGATGCGGCGCACCGTGCCCTTCCAGCCGCCGTGCGCGATGCCCACCGCGCGGTGGACCGGGTCGAGGAACAGGATGGGCGTGCAGTCCGCAAAGCACAGCAAGAGCGGCAGGCCCGGCTCATCCGTGATCAGGGCATCCGTCTGCGCGATGGAGTCCGCGTACGAGAGCGCGCCGCGGCCAGCCTCCCTGCTGCCGACGCGCGCGATGGCCTCGCCGTGCACCTGCTCCGGCGTCACGAGCTGCGAAGCATCGAGCCCGAGGGCCGCGAGGTAGCGGCGGCGGTTCGCGATGACAGCGGCGGGGTCGTCCCCGACGTGGAGCCCGAGGTTGAGCGACGCCCAGGGCGCTTCACTCACGCCGCCCCTGCGGCACGAAAGGCCATGGACGGCAATCTCCTCCGGGAATGAGGAGAACTGGCCGCTGTAGACATGATAGACTGGATCGATCTCAATCAGAGAAAAGCTCATCGAAACACCTCCAAGAGCAAGAAGAGCAAGAATCAGCAGACACCGCAGCGGTGGCAGCCCTCAAAGCACGGGATCGTCGGCTTCAGTGCCTCCGCCCGCTTGAGTTCTTCATAAAGGTACGACTTCTTAAAGCCCATGTCGAGACGCTCCCACGGGAAGAGTTCCGACTCTGGCCGCTTGCGGTAGAGATAGAACGCAGGGTCTAGGCGCAGCTCCTTCAGCGCGCGCTTGAAGGCCTTGCTGCCGCCGAGCTCATGCGCGCGCATGAGCGCCTCGCCGACGCGACGGTCGCCGCGCGAGAGCACGCCCTGGATGTAGGCCTCCTTGGGCGACTCGATGTTGACGACGACGTGCTTGCGCCGGCGCAGCGTCTTCTCGAGGCGCTTCAGGCGCTTCTCGACGGTCTTGCGGTCCGCCATCGGCTCCCACTGGAACGGCGTGAACGGCTTCGGGATGAAGGGATTGACGGAGAGCGTCAGCGTGCCCTTGCTGCCGCGCTCCTCCATGTAGTCCTTGAGCCGCTCAGCTAGGTCGATGATGGCATCGATGTCCTCCTCTTCCTCGAACGGCAGCCCGACCATGATGTAGAGCCGGAAATTGCGGATGCCGGCCGAGAGGCCGAGGTCCATCGAGTGGAACAGGTGATGTTCCTCGATGCCCTTGTTGATGACGGCGCGCATGCGGTCGCTGCCGGCCTCCGGCGCCATCGTCAGGGTCTTGAGCCCCGACTCTGCCAGCGAGTCGACGAGCTCCTTCGTCACCGAGTCGGCGCGGAACGAGGCGACGGACATCGAAAGGCCCTCGCCGAGGATGTCCTTGCAGAGCGCGTCGATCTCTGGATAGTCGGAGATCGCGGCGCCCATGAGCCCAATGCGCTTGCGGTATTTGAGGGCCTCCTGCACCTCTTCGTTGATGACAGAAAGCGATCGGTTGCGCGGCTTGCGGAAGCAGTAGCCCGCCATGCAGAAGCGGCAGTGACGGCCGCAGCCGCGCGCCGTCTCGATGAGGTAGAAGTTGAACTCCGTGTTGTCCGTGACGACGACCGTGTGCGCCGGATACGCGTCGAGGTCGTGCACCCACTGGCGCGAGACGGCCGCCGGCGCGCCAGAAAGCGGCTCGATGGCCGTCAGATGCCCCTCGTCATCGTAATGATGCTCGTAGAGCGAGGGCACGTAGACGCCCGGCACCTCCGCGAGCTTCTGCAGCAGCTCATTGCGCGGGAGCCCCTCGCGCTTGGCTGCCTGGTAGGCATCCATCAGCGCGGGCATGATGACCTCGCCCTCGCCGATGATGAAGGCATCGAAGATGGCGGCGAGCGGCTCGGGGTTGAACGTCGGGCACGGGCCGCCCGCGACGAGGATGGGGTCTCGCTCACCGCGCTCAGCGGCCCTTGCCTTGACCTTGCCCATCGAGAGGAGCTGCAGGATGTTGAAGTAGTCCATCTCGAACGAGACGGCAAAGCCCAGCACGTCGAAGTCGTAGAGTGGCGACTGCGTCTCCATGCTCATGATTGGCGTGCGCGTATTCACATAGCGCTCGACCTTCGTGCGTTCCGGCAGGAAGACGCGCTCACAGGCCGTGTCGCTACGCTTGTTCAGCAGGTCGTAGATGATGTGGAAGCCGAGATTCGACATGCCGACGAAGTAAGAATTGGGATAGACGAGGGCAAAGCGCGTCCTCGTGCCCACGGGATAGACATAGTACCCCTGCTCCTCCTGCAGCTGCTTCTTGAGCTCCTGTTTCAATTCCCAATCCAAATCCAGATTCCTCCACTCATTTATCCAGCTTGTCCGCCTTTTCCGTATCTTTGTGACTTTCCTGCTGCGCGCGCTGTTTGCGCTGCTGCATGTTCTGCAGTTCCTCGAGGAAGCTCGAGATGTCGGCGAACTTGCGGTAGACCGAGGCAAAGCGGATGTAGGCGACGTCGTCGAAGTCCTTGAGATGCTCCATGACGAGCCGGCCGATGTCCTGCGAGGAGATCTCGCGGTCCATCGTGTTGCGGATGTCGCGCTCGATCTCGTTGACGAGATTCAGGATGCGCTCCATGGAGATGTCGCGCTTGTCGCACGACCGGATGATGCCGTTAAGGATCTTGTCGCGCTTAAAGACCTCGCGGCGGCCATCGTGCTTGATGACCATGAGCGGGAGTTTCTCGACGACTTCATACGTTGTGAAGCGCTTGCCGCAGGCATTGCACTCGCGGCGCCGGCGGATCGTCATGCCGTCATCGGTCGCGCGCGAGTCGATGACGCGGCTGTCTTCGTGTTTACAATAAGGACATCGCATACTTACACCTTCTTTGCCGGTCTTGCCGGCCTCGTCTCTCTGCGCGGGCGCACGAGGCACTTCGGCCCGAAGCCGATGAGGTCCTCGCGATGGGCAAGGTGCAGGGCTTTCCGAACGATCTCATGATTCTTCGGCAGCCAGTACTGCATGAGTGCCCGCTGCATTCTCTTCTCTTCATAGCTCTTGGCCGAGTAGACCTTCTCGCCCGTCATCGGGTCTATCCCCGTGTACCACATGCAGGTCGACAGCGTGCCCGGCGTCGGGATGAAGTCCTGCACCTGCTGCGGATGGTAGCCCATGTCGCGAATGAACTCCGCGAGCTCGACGGCGTCGCTGAGCTCTGAGCCCGGATGGCTCGACATGAAGTACGGCACGAGGTACTGCTTCTTGCCGAGGCGCTCGTTCATGCGGCGGAATTTCTCGACGAAGCGCAGGTAGACGGCGCGGTTCGACTTGCCCATGAGGCGCGTCACGCGGTCCGAGATGTGCTCTGGCGCAATCTTGAGCTGGCCGCTGACGTGATACTTGCAGAGCTCGTAGAGGAAGTCGTCCTTGGCGAGCAGCAGGTAGTCGAAGCGGATGCCGGAGCGCACGAAGACCTTCTTGACGCCCGGCAGGCTGCGCAGCTCGCGCAGCAGCTTGATGTAGTCGCTGTGGTCAGCCACGAGCAGCTTGCACGGCTCCGGCGAGAGGCACGGCTTGCCGCGGCAGGTGCCGCGCTTGAGCTGACCGTCACACGACGTGCGGCGGAAATTGGCCGTCGGGCCGCCGACATCGTGGATGTAGCCCTTGAAGCCCTTCATATGCGTCAAGATCTTCGCCTCGCGGATGAGCGACGCATGGCTGCGGCGCTGGATGATGCGCCCCTCATGCGAGATGATCGCGCAGAAGTTGCAGCCGCCGAAGCAGCCGCGCTGCGAGACGAGGCTGAACTGGACTTCCTTGATGGCCGGCACGCCGCCCGCCTTCTCGTAGATGGGATGGTACGTGCGCATGTAGGGCAGGTCGTAGACCTCATCCATCTGCTCCTCCGAGAGCGGCATGGCCGGCGGGTTCTGCACGACACACCACTCGTCGTTCTGCTGCAGGAGCTTCCTGCCGCGGATCGGGTCCTGCTCGAGGTACTCGATCTTGAACGCCTCCGCAAAGGTCTTCTTGTCCTTGCGGACGGCCTCGAAGGAAGGCAGCTCGATGTAGTCCCAGGCGTAATCCTTGTTGGGCACGCGATAGCAGGTGCCGTGGACGTCCTGGATGTTCGCGACCTCGACGCCCTGCTGCAGGTCAGCGGCAATCTCGAGGATGGCGCGCTCGCCCATGCCGTAGATCAAGAGGTCGGCCTGGCTGTCGACGAGGATGGAGCGGCGGATGGCATTCGACCAGTAATCGTAATGCGCCATGCGCCGCAGGCTCGCCTCGATGCCGCCGATGATGATCGGCACATCGGGATAGAGCTCGCGCAGGCGGTTGCAGTAGACGATCGTCGCGCGTTCCGGCCGGTGGCCGGCCTGGCCGCCCGGCGAATACGCGTCCTCATGGCGGACCTTCTTGGCCGCCGTGAACTTGTTGAGCAGCGAATCCATGTTGCCCGCCGAGACGAGGAAGCCGAGCCGCGGCTTGCCGAGGCGGTCGAAGTCCTTCGTCGTGTGCCAGTCCGGCTGCGGGATGATGCCGACCTTGTAGCCGTGCTTCTCGAGCAGGCGGCAGATGATGGCCGGGCCGAAGCTCGGATGATCGACGTAGGCGTCGCCCGAGATGAAGACGAAGTCGAGCTCGTGCCAGCCGCGCTCCTCCATGTCACGCCGACAGATTGGTAAGAAGCCCTTCATCAGTTGCCATCCTTCGTGAAGGTCTTATTGGCAACCTGGCCCGTCTTGCCGGCCGTGCCGAGGTCTTTGCCGTTGACCGAGAACGACACCGCACCGGCATCGCCCACGCGGACCGTGACCTTGTCCGTGCCCTTCCAGGTCTGGCTGTCGCCCTTCTTGAGCGTGCCTTCATAGACGGTCTTGCCATCGGCCTTGACCTCGAGCCAGCAGTCGGCCGTGAAGGTCGCCGTAACCTCGACGCCGTCGTACGTCTTCGGTGCCGGTGCCTCGGTCTGCTGCGTCTGCTGCTGCGCGGCCGGCTTCTTGGCGCTGTCGTCGCTTCCCGAGAGCGCATAGACGGCGCCGGCGAGCACGACGAGCACGATGGCCACGATGGCGATGAGCTTGCCATTCGAGCGCTTCGGCTCATTGAAGTCCTGCGCCGTGAAGCGCGGTGCGGCTGGCTTGCTGGCAGGCGCCTTCTTCGGCTGCTGTTTCGGCTGCTGTTTCGGCTGTGGCTTTACGGCAGTCGCCTTCGGCTGGACCGGTGCCTTGCGCGGTGCAGCTTCCTGCTTCGGAGCGGCCAGCTGCTCAGCAGGCTTCTCAGCCTTCTCAATCGTCTCAGCCTTTGCAGCTTTTTCGGCTTTCTCGGCAGGCTTTGTGGATGGCTGCACAGACGGTGCCGCCGACTTCTTTGCCTGCGGCTTCTCTGGAGCGGCCTTCGGGGCAGCCGGCTTCTGCTGTGCAGCAGGAGCTGCGCCTTTGTGGCGCTCTGCCGTGAACGCCTGCACGAGCGCATTGGCGTCGAGCTTCAGGAAGTTCGCATAGCTGCGGATGAAGCCCTTCGTGTAGACGTCGCCCGGCAGCTCGTCGTACTCGCCCTTCTCGATGTATTCAATGTAGAGGGCACGGATGCTCGTGCCCTTCTCGATATCCTTGTAGGTCAGACCTTGTTTTTCCCGCGCCTCGCGCAGTGTATCTCCTAACATCGTGATTCCTCCTTGAAATGATGTGCTTTGAGCACCTCATCTCATTATACATGATTGTTTTTCTGAAAACAAATTTATGTTGACAAAAAACACAGGCAAGCATCAGACTGCCTGCCTGCGGATATCGTGGGCGGCCTGGCCGAGGGCCTTGGCGAAGGCTTCGACCTCCTCTTCCGTCGTGAAGCGCCCGAGCGTCACACGGATGGCCTGCGCCGCCTGCTCAGGCGTCTGCCCCATCGCCGTCAGGACATGCGACGACTCAAGCGACCCCGCACTGCAGGCGCTGCCCGCTGAGACGGCGAAGCCCATGAGGTCGAGCCGGATGAGCAGCGTCTCGTGGTCGACGCCCTCGATGGCGACATTGAGATTGCCCGGCAGCCGATTATCCTGTGCACCGTTGAGCCGCACGCCCGGGATCTCTTGGAGCAAGGCGAAGAGGTGGTCGCGCAGCGCCTGCAGGCGGCCGCTCTCCTCGTGAAGCTCCGCCGCTGCGATGGCGGCCGCAAAGCCTAGCCCGACGATGCCCGCCGTGTTCTCCGTGCCGGCCCGCAGGCCGCGCTCCTGTGCGCCGCCATAGATCAGCGGCGCGAGCTTGTGGCCGCGGCGCAGGTAGAGTGCACCGACACCCTTGGGGCCGTAGAGCTTGTGCCCGGAGAGCGAGAGCGCATCGACCTGCCAGTCCTTGACCGAGACGGGGAGGTGGCCGACGGCCTGCACGGCGTCCGTATGGAAGAAGACGCCGCGCACGCGGCAGAGCGCACCGATCGCGGCGATTGGCTCGATGGTGCCGACCTCGTTGTTGGCCGTCATCACGGTGACGAGGAAGGTGTCAGGCCGCAGGGCCTCCTCGACCTGCTCGGGCCGGACGCGGCCCTCTGCGTCGACATCGAGGTACGTCACCTCGATGCCCTGCGGCAGTGCCTCGCAGGCATGCAGCACGGCATGGTGCTCGACCTTCGTCGTGATGATGTGGCCGCCGCCATGGCGCAGGGCATCCTCCGCGAGCGAACGGATGACCCAGTTGTCGCTCTCGCTGCCGCCGCTCGTGAAGAAGATCTCATCCGGCTCAGCATCGAGGAGCGCGGCGAGCTGGCGCCGCGCCTGGCTTACGGCCTGACGCGCCGCGCGGCCGGCGGCATAGAGGCTCGAGGGATTGCCGAACTGTTCACAGAAGTACGGCAGCATCTTCTGGACGACGCGCGCATCGACGGGCGTCGTCGCCGCGTAATCGAGATAGACCGGCTTCATCGCGCGCACCCCACCTTCTTCGCCTGTTCTGGATGGTCGGTGCAGAGGTCGTAGAGCGTGATGTGGTTGAGGACGTTGCTGATGCTGTCGCAGACCTTCTCCCAGACGCCGCGCGTCACGCAGGCGCAGGCCCGGTCGCACGGCTGCTCCGCGGACTCGGCACTCGTCAGCAGGCAGTCGACAAGCGCGATCGGCCCCTCGACCGTCGTGATGATCTCGCCGATCGTGATCTCCTTCGGGTCGCGCGCGAGCATGTAGCCGCCCTGCGCGCCGCGCACGCTCTTGACGATGCCGGCCCGGCGCAGCGGTGCCATGAGCTGTTCGAGATAATTCTCCGAAAGTCCCTGGCTCGTCGCGATGCTCTTCAGGGACACAGCGCCCTCACCGTAGCGGAGTGCGAGCTCGTAGAGCGCCGTCACACTGTATCTTCCTTTCGTCGATATCTTCATGATGCACCTCATATCTAGAATGAAACGGAATCCCGAGTGAATCCCTAGGATTTATATATGACAATATAGCAGAAATACCCCCTGCTGTCAAAAGCGCTCGGGCCAGCACTTCCTGAGGTAGTCGTGCAGCACTTTCTCGCGGCCGATGTCCGTCGGCTCGTAGTAATGCGCCGTGCGGATCTTGTCGGGCAGATAGGCCTGTTCCTTGAAATGGTCCGGATAGTCGTGCGGGTAGCAGTACGTCTGGCCGTGGCCGAGCGCTGCCGCGCCCTTGTAATGTGAGTCGCGCAAATGCTTCGGCACCGTGCCGCAGTCCTTCGTCCGCACGTCCTTGAGCGCCGCGTCGATGCCGAGGTAGGCCGCGTTGCTCTTCGGTGCCGAGGCGATGTAGGTCACGGCCTGTGCGAGCGTGATGCGCGCCTCCGGCATGCCGACGAACTGCACGGCCTCAGCCGCTGCCATCGCGAGCGTCAGCGCCATCGGGTCGGCATTGCCGACATCCTCCGACGCGCAGATGACGATGCGCCGCGCGATGAACTTGACGTCCTCGCCGGCCGCGAGCATGCGCGCGAGGTAGTGGAGCGCCGCGTCGGGGTCGCTGCCGCGCATGCTCTTGATGAAGGCTGAGGCCGTATCATAGTGGTTGTCGCCCGTCTTGTCGTAGCGCTGCACGCGCTCGCCCGTGATCTCCTCGAGCATGTCCAGGGTGACCGTGCCGCCCGTCGTCGGCAGCATCGCCGCCGCGCCCTCGAGCAGGTTGAGCGCCATGCGGGCATCGCCGCCCGCGATCTGCGCCATCGCCAGCAGCACCTCGTCCGGCACCTCGACGTGCTGGCCGCCGAGGCCGCGCTCCTCATCCCGGAGCGCACGGCGCAGGACTTCGACGAGATGCGCGTCCGTCAGCTGGTAGAGCCGCACGATGCGCACGCGCGAGAGCAGCGCGTGGTTGACCTCGAAGAAGGGATTCTCCGTCGTCGCGCCGATGAGGATGAGCCGGCCGTCCTCGACGTAGGGCAGCAGCACATCCTGCTGACTCTTGTTGAAGCGGTGGATCTCGTCGATGAAGACAATCGTGCGGCGCTGGTAGTAGCGGCGCGCCTCATCCGCCTCCTTGACGATGCGCCGCAGGTCGCTGATGCCCGCCGAGACCGCATTGAGCTTCTCGAACGCGCTGTCCGTCATCGCGGCAATCATCTGCGCGAGCGTCGTCTTGCCCGTGCCCGGCGGCCCGTAGAAAATGAGGGACGGGATCTGGTCCATCTCGATCATGCGGCGCAGGAAGTGGCCGCGCCCGACTGCCTCCTGCTGGCCGATGAATTCGTCGAAATTGCGCGGACGCATGCGGCGCGCGAGCGGCTCAAACGTCCGCATGGCGCCGCTGCCCGCAGTGCTTCCCACCTGATTGCCGCCGCTCTTGCGGCGCGGGTCCGCGGGCGGCTCAGCAAAGAGATCCAAGCTCTCTTTATCGTTATCCATGCACGTCACCGTCCCGTCGAACCGAAGCCGCCCCGGCGCACTTCACCCTCGCCGGCCACATCGCCGTCGGCCGTCAGGTACTTCATGAAGATGCCCTGCGCGATGCGCTCGCCGCCCTCGATCTCCACGGGTTCCTTGCCGCGGTTCCAGAGCGCGATGAAGATGTGGCCCTCGTTCGCTTCATTATTATAGTAATCCGCATCGACAATGCCCACGTGGTTGGCGAGCATGAGGCCGCGCTTGATGGCGAGGCTCGAGCGGATGTGAATAGTCAGCACCTCATCGCTCTGCATGTACGCCTTGAGTCCCGTCGGCACCATCGCCATCTGCCCCGGCTCGATGACGACCGTGCGCGCCGCCTGCAGGTCGTAGCCGGCGCTCGCCGCCGTCTTGCGCTGCGGCAGCTCGATGCCGCGGCCCTGATACTTCGATACGACCTCGAATCCCCTCGTCTTCATCTCATTCATCCTTTCGCTGATTGATTTTCTATATTGATATGGCACGCCGGCCAGATGACAAAAGGCCCTTCCCATCAGACGTGGAAGGACCTTCAAGAATCATGGTGTTTCAGGCATTCTCCGATTTCTTATCCGGATGATCGGCGCCAAACGTCCCTGCAATCGGGTGTGCCGGCGTGATTGTCGAGATGGCATGCTTGTAGACCATCTGTTGCTTGCCCATGACATCGAGCACGACCGTAAAATTATCAAAGCCGCGCACACTGCCCTTGATCTGGAAACCATTGACCAGATGGATGGTCACGGGAACATTCTCCTTGCGAACCTGATTGAGGAAACTGTCCTGCAGATTGATCACCTTATTCGGCATAAAACTCCACCTTTCTCCTGTTCTCAATTTCTCGTTGGATCCAAGAATGGATCCAGCCGGGCTGCCGGTAAAGCGCACAGCAGTCCGCCAGATGATTGCTCATCTTTTATCTTAATTCGCTCATTCTTGCAAAAATCCTGCCATATCCGTCAAAATCATGCGCAAAAGTTCAGACTGCGTCTGATCTGCCGGCTCATACCAGTGGATGTAGGGCATCTTGCGGTACCAGGTCAGCTGGCGCTTAGCGAAATGGCGCGTGCCCACCTTGATGGCCTCCACGGCTTCCTCGCGCGTGATCTCACCAGCAAGATAGGCCGCCATCTCCTTGTAGCCGATGCCCTTCATCGCGGGCATCTCGCGCGTGACGCCGCTCGCGAGCAGGCCGCGCACCTCCTGCTCAAGGCCCGCCGCCATCATGAGGTCGACGCGCTCGTTGATGCGCGCGTAGAGCGCTTCGCGCGGCCAGTGCAGGCCGATGACGAAGGCATCGTAGTAGAGGCGCGCCTGCATGTCCTCGGCCGTCTCGTCGAAGGTCTTCGCGCGCGAGATGGTCTCGCCGAAATGCGCGACTTCGAGCGCGCGGATCACGCGTCGCGGATTCTTGAGGTCGACGGAGGCCGCCGCCACGGGGTCCTCCTGGCGGAGCAGGGCCGCGACCGCCTCAAGGCCTTCGCGCGCGGCGAACTCCTTCATCTGCTGGCGGAAGGCCGCGTGCTCCCCCGTCTCATTGAACTGATAATCCTCGAGCAGGGCCTTGATGTAGAGGCCCGTGCCGCCGGCAAGGATGGGCACCCTGCCCTGCACATTGAGGCGGTGGATGATGGCCTTGGCCTGCTGCTGGAAGAGCGGCACGCTGTAGGGCTCATCGGGATTGCAGATGTCGATGAGGTGATGCGCGACGCCCTGCCGCTCCGCCTCGGTCGGCTTGGCCGCGCCAATGTCGAAGCCGCGGTAGACGAGCATCGAGTCGCCGGACAGGATTTCCGTCTGGAGCGCCTTCGCGAGCTCAACGGAGAGCGCCGTCTTGCCCGAAGCCGTCGGCCCGAGGATGACGATGAGCTTCTCGCGCCTCGTCCTTGCGGATGATGCGGGTGACACAGGCTCCATCAGAGCACCCGTTTCCCGCCCGGCTCGACGATGTGGACTTCTGCGCGCGACATCGCCTCCGTGATCTCCTTATAGTGGCGCACGTCCTGATTGATGATGGGCCACGTGTTGTAATGGATGGGGATGACGTGGCGCACATTGAGAAGCTGTGCGGCGAGCGCGGCGTCCTCGAGGCCCATCGTGTAGTTGTCGCCGATTGGCAGCAAGGCGTAGTCGAGCGGATCCTTCTGACCGATGAGCTCCATGTCGCGGAACAGCGCCGTATCGCCGGCAAAGTAGACGACCTTGCCGCCCATGTAGACGACGAAGCCGCAGGCCACGCCGCCCGCGACGCCCGAACTGTGCTGTGCGAGCGTCATGCGGACCTTGCCGAACGGCAGCGTCAGCGAACCGCCGAGGTTCATCGGGTACTGCTTGAGCCCCGGCGCGCGCTCCTCGCAGAGCGCCAGCACCTCAGGGATCGCGACGATTGCCGCTCCCGTGCGCGCCGCGATCTCCGGCGCATCGCCGAGGTGATCGCCGTGCGCATGGCTGACGAGAATGTAGTCGCATTCCACATCCGCAGCCGCAATGGCGGCCTTCGGGTTGCCCGTCAGGAATGGGTCGAAGAGCACCTTATAAGTCCCGTCATCCAGCAGGAAACAGGAATGACTGTAGTAGGTAAACGTGAGCATCCGTTCCAACTCCTTTCAATCGTCTAATGTCTAGCATCATGTGCATTATCTTGCCCGCGCCCTGCGGGCATGCTATGCTTATATTGATTACAATGATTATAGCATACAAGTCTGATGAAATCGAGGTCTTACCATGAGCATATCCACGAACCGATCCATGCCAAGGGAATCCGCTCTGTGCACGGCGCATGCTCAGGCCAAGGCGAGCTGCCTGCAGCTGCCGCAGCTGCGCCTGCAGGGGCCACTCGCCTGTTTCCAAGATGCCTGCCTGCTCGTCGTCGGCGGCCGCGCGCCTGAAGCAGCGTGGCTCCGCGAAGCAGCGAAGGGCCGCGAAGTCTGGGCCGTCGACCACGGGCTCGACGCCTGCCTCGCCGCCGACATCCGGCCGCAGCGACTGATCGGCGACGGCGACAGCGCTGCGCCCGCCGCCTGGCAGCTCGCCAAAGAGCAGCACATCCCAATTGAGCAGTTCCCCGTCGAGAAAGACGACACAGACACGCAGCTAGCGCTGAAGCTCGCCCGCGAGGCTGGCTTCCCCGCCGCTATCGTCACAGGAGCATTCGGTGGACGCTTCGACCACGCGCTCTCAACCGTGACGAGCTGCGCCTTCGCGCCACTGCCCTGCCTGCTTGCCGACGAGCGCGAGACGCTTCTCTTCGTGCACGGCAGCGAAACGCTCCGCTGCTGGCCCACCGAGGCGCCGAAGGCCATCTCCCTGCTGCCCTTCACGCCGCGCTGCGAGGGCGTCAATCTCACGGGCACGCACTGGCCGCTCGCAGATGCCACACTGGAAGCGCGCAGCATGCGCGCCATCAGCAATGTGCTCGAGCCGGGCAGCACATCGCTGACCCTCTCGCTCACAAGCGGCCTGCTCGGCCTCTACTTCGTCTGGCGCGAGTGAATAAGCAACCGCCTCAGGCAAAATGGCGCTGGCGCACAGCTTCGTAGAGCACGACAGCAGACGACACGCCGACATTCAGGGACTCCGCTTCGCCGTACATCGGGATGTAGACCTTTTCTGCCGCCGCGAGCAATTCCTCTGAGACGCCGCCCCCCTCATTGCCGAACGCGATCAGCGAGCCCTTGCCAAAGTCCACGGCGAAGTGCGGCTTCGCCTGTTCGTCGAGCGCCGTCGCCAAGAGCTGGCAGCCCGCCGCCTGCGCAAAGACGGCGACTTCTTCCGCGCTGACGTCCGTCACGACGGGCAGGTGAAAGAGCGAGCCCATCGTCGCGCGCACGGTCTTGTCGCTGAAGACATCGACCGAGCCCTTCGTCAGGATGACGCCGTCGGCGCCGACCGCATCGGCCGTGCGGATGATCGTGCCCGCATTGCCGGGATCCTGCACGCCGTCGAGCACGACGAGCAACGGTTTTCTTGCCGCAGCCTGCTGCAGATGTTCTGCCATCTGAGGCAGGCTTTTCTTCTGCTGCTCCGCGACGAGGAAGATGCCCTGCGGCGTATCCGTCGCGGCGACCTTCTTTGCTAGAGCCGCACCAATCTCGTAGAGCGGGCACTTTGCCTGCAGCGCTTCGACGAGAGCCCTGCCGCGCTCCTTCTCCACGAGCTCTGCCGTATAGAGGCCGAAGCGAATGGCCCAGCCCGACGCTGCCGCCATCTCTGCGAGGCGCACGCCCTCGATGCGGAACAGCCCTTCCTTCGCGCGGTGCTTGCGCAGGCGCAGGCTCTCCATGAGCTTGATCTTCTTGTTGGATGCACTGTCGATGAGCATAGTTCCTCCCCTATCTGAACTACTGAAATACTGAAAAACACTTAAACGAAAAGCCCGGCGGGAGCACCTTCGTGCCGCCCGTCGGGCCATAGAATCAAGAATTCACGAATTACTGATTCTCTTTTGCAACAGCTACGAGCTGAGCAAATGCCTTCTCATCGGAGATGGCGAGGTCAGCCAGCATCTTGCGGTTGACTTCAACGCCAGCCTTCGTCAGGCCGTTGATGAGCTTGCTGTAGGAGATACCGTTCGTACGTGCAGCAGCATTGATACGAGCGATCCAGAGGCGACGGAAGTTGCCCTTCTTCGCACGGCGGTCACGACGCGCGTAGTAGAGCGCCTTCATGACGGTCTCGTTTGCTTTCTTGAACTGTTTGCTCTTGGAACCCTTGTAGCCTTTCGCGAGCTTCAGGATCTTCTTATGACGTCTATGTGCAGTCACGCCGACTTTTACTCTTGGCATGTTCTTATCCTCCTAAATATCTATATCGATTGTCCCGCGGATCAGCCGTTCGGGAGCATGTTCTTGACGCGGCCAAAATCAGCGCCAGCTACGAGCGTAGCCTTGCGCAGGTTGCGCTTGCGTTTCGGAGACTTCTTCTCCAGGATGTGGCTCTTGAAAGCCTTGTTGCGTTTGAATTCACCGCTGCCCGTTACAGTAAAGCGTTTTGCGGCAGCTCTGCGAGTCTTAATTTTCGGCATTGCTATTTCCTCCCTTAGTCTGCGTCTTCTGCGACTTCTTTTTCGATGACTTCTGTACCTTCGGTGCAACGATCATCGTCATATTCTTACCCTCAAGTTTGGCGTTGCGCTCGATGGAGACAGCATCTCCAAGGGCGGCAGCCACACGCGAGAGAACTTCCTTGCCGAGCTCCGGATGCGAGAGTTCGCGGCCGCGGAACATGATTGTGACCTTGACCTTGTTCCCTTCCTCGACAAAGCGAAGTGCGTTCTTCAGCTTGACATCGAAGTCATGCTGCTCAATATTCGGGCGAAGTTTGACCTCTTTGATGTTGATGACCTTCTGCTTCTTCTTGGCTTCCTTCTCCCGTTTCTGCTGTTCATAGCGGTACTTGCCAAAATCCATGATGCGGCAAACCGGCGGCTTCGCCTTCGGCGCAACCTCGACGAGGTCGAGATGCTGCTCCTCTGCCATGCGCAGTGCTTCGCGCGTCGGCATGATGCCGAGCTGTTCACCCGTGGCGCTCGTCACGCGAACTTCGCGGATGTGGATCTGTTCGTTGATTCTTAACGATTCCCTGCTAATAGTGGAAACACCTCCTGATAATCCTGATACGTTATCACGTCTGCAACCTTATAATAGAGAAACAAAAAGGAGGCGGCACAAAGCCACCTCCATCAATTCATACTATAAACCCGGCTGACTGTTCATCATCAGGTGAGAAGCGGTGGCTCCTTCTTGTTGCGTACTCGATGAGTATAACACAGCACAGATACCGTGTCAACCCTCATCTTTCATTTTCTGCAAGCAGATCAGAATTTCTTTGCCTTCGTCGCAATCTGCTCCTGCAGGTAGGCGATGAAGTCTTCGACCTTCATCGTCTCGCTCTGCTGCTCGCCGTACTTGCGGACAGCGACCGTGCCATCTGCCATCTCCTGGTCGCCGACGACGAGGGAGTACGGCGTCTTGAGCATCTGGCTCTCGCGGATCTTCTTGCCGATCTTCTCGCTGCGGTCATCGACTTCGATGCGCAGGCCGAGGTCGAACATCTTCTTGCGCAGCTCATACGCATAGTCCGCCTGCTTGTCCGTGATCGGCAGGATGCGTGCCTGCACCGGAGCGAGCCAGGTCGGGAAAGCGCCGGCATAGTTCTCGATGAGGATGCCGATGAAGCGCTCGATGGAACCGTAGACGACGCGGTGCAGCATGATCGGGCGATGCTTCTCGCCATCCTCGCCGACGTACGTCAGGTTGAACTTCTCCGGCATCTGCATGTCGTACTGGATCGTACCGCACTGCCACGTACGGCCGATCGAATCCTTGAGGTGGAAGTCGATCTTCGGGCCGTAGAACGCGCCGTCGCCCTCATTGACGATGTAGTCGAGGCCGCGGTGCTCGAGAGCCTTGCGCAGACCGTTCGTCGCGAGTTCCCAGTCCTCATCCGTGCCCATGGAATCATCCGGGCGCGTCGAGAGCTCGGCAACGTACGTCAGGCCGAACGTGTTGTAGACTTCATCGAAGAGGTCGATCGTGTGCTGGATCTCCTGCTCGACCTGATCCGGCGTGACAAAGAGATGCGCATCATCCTGCGTGAAGTTGCGGACGCGGAACAGGCCGTGGAGCTCGCCCGACTTCTCATGGCGATGGACGAGGCCGAGCTCGCCGAGGCGCAGCGGCAGATCGCGGTAGCTGTGCTGCTTGGAGTTGTAGACGAGCATGCCGCCCGGGCAGTTCATCGGCTTGATGGCGTAGTCTTCACCGTCGATCTTCGTGAAGTACATGTTCTCTTTGTAGTGGTCCCAGTGGCCGGACGTCTCCCAGAGCTGGCGGTTCAGGATGATCGGCGTCTTGATCTCCTGATAGCCATAGCGGCGATGGACATCGCGCCAGTAGTTGATGAGCTCGTTGCGGACGACCATGCCGTTCGGATGGAAGAACGGGAAGCCCGGGCCTTCCTCGTGCAGGCTGAAGAGGTCGAGCTGCTTGCCGAGCTTGCGGTGATCGCGCTTCTTGGCCTCCTCGAGCATGTGGAGGTAGGCATCGAGGTCTGCCTGCTTCTCGAAGGCCGTGCCGTAGATGCGCTGCAGCATCTTGTTGTGCTCATCGCCGCGCCAGTAAGCACCAGCGATACTCATGAGCTTCAGGGCCTTGACCTTGCCCGTCGAGACGACGTGCGGGCCAGCGCAGAGATCCGTGAACTCGCCCTGCGTGTACATCGTGATCTTCTCGCCTTCCGGCAGGTCGTTGATGAGCTCGACCTTGTAGGTCTCGCCCTTCTCCTCGAAGAACTTCAGGGCCTCTTCGCGGCTGACTTCCTTGCGCTCGAGCTTGAGGTTCTCCTTGACGATCTTCTTCATCTCTTTCTCGATGTCCGCAAGATCAGCTTCCGTCAGCTGGCGGTCGATGTCGAAGTCATAGTAGAAGCCATTATCGATAGCTGGTCCGATGGCCAGGCGCACATTCGCGTCCTTGTAGAGGCGCTTGACAGCCTGTGCGAGGATGTGGGATGCCGTGTGGCGCAGGGCCCAGCGGCCGTCCTCATCGTCGAACGTCAGGAACTCGACCTTGCAGTCTTTATCGAGGACGGTCGTGAGGTCCTTCGTCTCGCCGTCCACCTTAGCAGCCAGCACCTTCTTGGCCAGGCTGTTGCTTACCTGTTTCACGAAATCCTGGATGCTGATGCCGGCTTCTGCCTCGCGCACTGCACCGTCTTTCATGGTGATCTTTAACATGATATGCCCTCCTTGAATCTAGGAAAATAAAAAAGCTCCGTCCCTATGAGGGACGAAGCTCTTGCATCGTGGTTCCACCCTGATTGCCGCTCTCCCATAGGCAGAGCAGCCACTCAGCATTTGATAACGGAGAATGTGCTCCGTCCCCGCTTACTCAGTGTTCAGCAGGGAAGCTTGAAAGGGGTAGCTCCGGTACACTCATGAAGCACTCTCAGCCATCGTGCTCCTCTCTGTAAGAGGTATCCTCCGCAGCCATGTCTTTCGCATCGCTTGTCGCTTTTGTCGATGGCTTTATTATATGAGCCTCTCCATCCCTTGTCAACCCATTCTGCATTTTTCTTTTTTCATGGCCCCGTGCCCGTTCCAGTGCGCACTCGAGCTGATGGCGGTCGACCTTGCCGCGGTCGTTGAGCGGCAGCGCGGGCAGGAAGACGATGCGATCCGGCACTTCTACGGGCAGTAGCGAGCGGCGCACGGCGCGGCGTATCTCCGCAGGAGAGGCCCCGCGTGCCACGACGAGGAAGGCGGCCGCCCCATCGCCGCGGCATTCCTCGCGCACGGGCAGTACGGCGGCATCCTCGACGCCCGGCACGGCCTTGAGTATGAGCTCGAGGCGCAGCGTGCTGATCTTGAAGCCGCCCTTGTTGATCCACGCCGCGCGCCGGCCGCCGAAGATCAACTCGCCGCGCGCATTGATTGCGCCCGTGTCCTTGACCGAGAATGGCATGGTGACACCGCTGATGTGATAAGGCGTCGTGACGTAGATCAGGCCGTCCGCGCCAATCTCGACTGCAATGCCCGGGAACGGCCGGCCGAGGTTGCGGCTGTCGCGGTCGGGGTCATCGCAGATGGCATAGGTGATGTAGTTGAGCTCGCTGGCCCCGTAGTAGAGCAGGATCTCTGCCTGCGGGAATACCGTCTTGAGCCTGCGCAGCATCGCTGGTGTCAAGAGCTGTGAGCCCGTGAAGATGGTCTGCACGGTGGCGACAGGCTCCTTCAGAGTCTGCCCTAGGAGCTGCAGCTTCGACGGCACGAGGTAGATGCAGTCCACCGCGTGGCGGCGCAGCAAAGCCTCCCAGAGATGGCAGCGCAGGAAGGCGTTCGTCACGACCGTCCCGCCCTCATAGAGCACCGAGAGCAGGCTGTTCGTATTGCCGGTGAAGCTCAGACTGCCCTGCAGGAACAGGACGGTCGACTCACGGACATGGAAGACCTCATCCTGCACAGGGAAGAAGCCCGCCCAGCTCCGGTACGTGCGGTAGAGGACCTTCGGCGTGCCCGTCGAGCCCGAGCTCAGCACGCCGAGGACGTCCGGCTCCTCGTGCACCCGCTCCGCGAGCCCCGACGGCTCGAAGAAAGGCGCGCCTTCGCGCGAGCAGTGCCAGATGCCCTGCAGCCCGTTCTCTTTCAAGATGGACTGCACCTCCTCTGCAGAAAGGCCATGATGCAGCAGGATAGGGCGCACACGCACGGCCTGCAACGCGAGAAAAGCCGTGAGCTGGTCGACAAACGTATCGGCCGCCACGAGGACATCGCCGCGGACACCGAGCGCCATGGCCATGGCCGCCATGCCCGCGACGCGCCGCCAGAGCTCCGCATAGGTGAACGCGCGCTCATCCACGATCAGGGCCCGCTGCTGCGGCCGGCGCTGCGCCTGCCAATAGAGCAGCGCCGCATAGTCGCGCAGATTGGCCTTCTCGTACGCATCCGCTCCTTGTTCCATTATGTCCTCTACCTCTCTGCAAGCTTCGCGCATGCAAGTCCCCCCTATCTGTCGCTTCCTGTTCATCCTGCTCAGCAGCGCTCCAGCAGGATTGCCTCGCCCATGCCGCCGGCACCAGCGATGGACAGGAGCCCTAAGCCGCCACCCGACTGCCGCAGCGATTGCAGCAGGTGCAGGGCCAGGACAGCGCCGGATGCACCGTACGGATGGCCGTAGGCCAGCGCCCCGCCGAGGCGGTTGTAGCGATCCAGGCAATTGCCGTGCGCCCGCGCGAACAGCACATCGATGACGGCAAATGCCTCATTGAACTCGATGGCCGCCAAATCTTCGTAGCGGAGCCCCTGCTGTGCGAGCAGGAAGTCCGCCGTGCGCATGGCGCCGCGCGGGCTCTCCTGCGGGTTGCCGCCGCGCGAGGCCGTCGCTACCAGACGGACCAGAGGCTTCCATCTTTGGCGGTGCAGGAACGCCTCGCTGGCGAGCAGCAGGAACGCCGCACCGTCGTGAATCGCACAGGCATTGCCCGCATTGAGCAGCGTCCCCGGACCGAAGTGCGGCGGCAGCCGGTCGAGCAGACGCTGCGTGAGCTGCGGGCGGATGCCCGTATCGCGTGCGCACTCCGACAGCGGCAGGACGACATCATCGAGCAGGCCTTCCCGCCAGGCCGCGGCCGCTAGGCGATGGCTGCGCAGCACAGCCGCGTCGAGCTCCGCGCGCGTCACCGCTTCCTGCTGCATGACACGCTCCGCCCCGCGCAGCATGGCATCCTCCGCCAGTTCGCCGGGCGAGAACTGCGCCGTGCGGTAGACACCATCCGGTACAAGAGCGCGGCGTGGGTCGCGCGCATCGTAGACCCGCAAGGGCTGCAGCGAGGCGCTCTCCATGCCGCCGGCCAGGAAGCATTCTCCCTGACCGCTCGCGATCTTCGCCGCCGCCAGCGAGATGGCCGCCGCCGCAGAGGCGCACTGCATGTCGACCGTGCAGGACGGCACCTCTTCTGGCAGTCCCGCCCGCAAGACCATGAGCCGCGCAATGTTGCCGCCCGTGCCCACCGCATTGCCCGCGAGCACGCCGGACAGCTCCGCGCCCCCGAGCCCAAGACGCCGCAGCATGGCGCGGATGACGCGCGCGCCGAGTTCCTCCGGCAGGACATGCGCGAGTGCCCCGCCGCGATGCGCGATGGGCGTGCGCAGCCCCGCCGCAATGAATACCTCTCTCATCGGTTATGCGCCAGCGCCTCGTTGACCTTGACGCCGAGGAAGGCCGCCATCAAGCACTTGATGATATCGCCCGGGATGTAGGGCAGCACCGCCATGACGAGCGCCGCCTCGAGGCTGACGTCCATGACGAGCATCATCGAGATCAGGCCGCCGACATACGTCAGCGGGATGCCGATGACGATGTCGACGAGCGCATAGCGCTTGAAGTTCGGTCTCGCCCCCTTGAGCGCGCTGATGATCGGATAAACGACAAGCCAAGCAAAGATGTATCCGCCCGTCGGGCCGAACAGCTTGCCGAAGCCGGCCGTGCCGCCGACAAAGACCGGCAGGCCGATGCAGCCGAGCAGGACGTAGAGGAAGAGCGCCAGGAACGTCTGCTTCGGCGGCAGCACGAAGGCCGTGACACCGAGTGCCAGCGTCAGCGCCGTGACCATGCCCGGCGTGAACGGCAGCGGGAAGGAGATATACGCCGTCACGCAGCAGAACGCCACGCAGAGCGCTATCTTGGTCATATCCCTTGCTGTGATTGAAGAAGCCGACATTCGCGAATCCATAGTATTACCCCGTTTCCTAGATTTCTGATTTCTCTGTGCTGTACATGCCCCTTATTATAGGATAAGCGCATTTTATTGTCAACAACACCTTGGCACTTGGTTGACGTATAGCACAGAGCAGGACACGGATAATGCTTCCAGCGTTTACATGCGCTGCTGCACAGACAGCTCGATGGTCTCTCCGGCAAAGGATGCGCCGCGGAAGCGCAGCTCCGCACGGCGCACCGGCGCGATGCCCTGCAGCGCGGCTTCAAGGATGGCCAGCCCCGGCACAGGCGGCACAGGCCCCGCATGGAGCGCATTCGTGTCGCCGACGGACTGCACGAATGCATGGACCGACTCCGTCGAGAAACAGAGCGAGAGATGCGTCGGAGCAGGCTCCCCGTCCACGAGCAACGTCAAGCTCCTGCTCCGTGCCAGCTGTCCAGATGGCCGAGACGGTGCCGGACGCCCCAAGAGCATCGTGAGCGTCAGCCGCCCCGACTCGTCAAAGGCCATGACCTCCAGCAAGCCGTGGTGGTCGCGCAGGATGCGCATCCCGGCCCCTGCATCATGACCACACTCCCATACCGCCTTGGCAATCAACGCCCCCTCGTAACGCGGCCCCTTCAAGGATGCCGTCATACGCGCCAGATCACGGAACATAAGCACTCCCCCTTTCTGCATCTCATTCTAGCGCATGGCACTTCGAAAAGAAAGGCGCCTTGATCAAAATCCCCTTTTCCCCTAGGGAAGTTCTAATCCAGATGCCTTAGAATGTCTTGCAATTGTACACAGCAAGATTGCTCTCACATATTCTTTTATTCTTCATCTCCATAGAAAGGATGACCGTCATGCCCTTATCCGTTACTGAAAACTTATAAAAAGCCATATTTCGTTGATGAAAAACTGACTTTTATGTTTCGTTCCTCGTTCATCACATCCGTTTTTGCTATCCAGAAGGACAAGCTACTTGCGTTTGATATAATGCTCCGGAGGCTTTGACATTACACTCCTTACTCTCGCAAAGAAGCAAGTCTGTTCCCGACTAACGAATCGGTACATATCTACATGGACTTTTTTCTATCAGCTAACAGATTTCATTTGCTCTGCTTCCCCGTAATATTTGAGGTTCAGTGCTGCTTGGAAGTCACGATCGATTACATTGCCACATGCAGGACAGACATACGTCCTTTCCGACAGGTTCAGGTCTTTCTTCACATGACCGCAGATAACACAAGTTTTGGAACTCGGATACCACCTGTCTGCTATGACAACGGGTATCTTTGCCCAGCGTGCCTTGTATTCAATCTGCCTGCGGAATTCGTAAAGATTCTGTTCCTGGATCTTCTCGGATAAATATCGATTCTTCATCATACCACGGACATTCAAGTCTTCGAGACATACAAAGCTTGGTTTTCGCTTTATGATTGCCGTCGTAGCCTGATGAATGTGGTTCTGGCGGATGTTTGCCAGCCTGTGATTGATTCGTAAAAGTCGCTTTTCACTTTTTATAAGGTTGCTCGTTTTGCAGTAACTATCTCCTTTCTTATTCATCTGGTATTTTCGAGATACCTGACACTGCAACCGGCGTCTTTTCTTCTTGAGTCTTTTTATTGCACGGGTCTTATTGATATTCCCGACCTTAGTGGCGTCAGAGAGTACCGCCAAGTCCTTGATGCCTAAATCAATACCAATTCCTTCTGAGCGAGTTTGTCTCTGTTTCTTGCAAGCAAACGACAGCCTGCGCAAAGGTTTCAAGTGGCGAGTTGTCTGTATTCCGACCGACAGCCACCAGCACTCACCGTCAAACGCAATCCGCGGGTTCGTGTATTTCGCTCGGACAGGAATCCTGTTCTTCTCAGCAAGCCGGATCCAGTTGAGCCGCTGACGGTTCTTCCGCCTGCTTCCTGCAAGGCTTTCCAGCTTGACATGTGTCCCTGTGAACTGAATCTTGACATTGTCCTGATAGAAACGGAAATCCCCATTCTTCTTGCTCCTGAACTTAGGATGGCCGTTCATGTCATAGACGGTCAAGTTCTTGCCAATGCGGTTATAATGAGCAATTTTCTTTGAAGAATACTTGATGTAGCCGGGCTGTTTCTGCTTGCGAAAGAAATTCTTGTAGGCGATGCACAAATCTTTGATGGCCTGCTTCGTGACATTGTTCGACACATCCTGCAGCCATTCACTTCCCTCTGAATGGCGCAGAATCGTGAATTCTCTGCGGAGATCATTATCCGTCTGGATTTTGTGTCCTTCACGGAAATTATCCATCTGCTTGTTCAATGCCCAATTGTAAGCATATCTTGCAGCACCAGCAAATTGGAATAGTTTAGTCTTCTGTTTGTTGTTCGGCAACAGCTGTACTCGGATTGACTTTATCATCTGAATCATCTCCTGCCAACTCTCGAATCATCTTCTTTGCCTGATGCGCTCGTTTTCCCTGAAGCTTACAACTGAATACTGTGATGATTTGCACCAAATCTTCAACCAGTTCCTGTTGTTCACTTTTCCGAGTCGTATCAACAATCTCTATTTTACATCCATGGATTGTGGCAATGGTTTCAAGGAGCTCGAAGCCAAAGCGTAAGAGCCTATCCTTATAAAGGACAACGACTTTCTCGACTTGATTGGCTTCTATCCTGCGAATCAGCTCTTGCAGTCCCTTCTTCGTATAATTGATTCCAGAGCCTATATCCGTGATGATTTCAAACGGATTTCCTTGCGCGTACAGGTAGGTTCTCAAATTCTCTACTTGTCGTTCAAGATCATCTTTTTGCTTGCGGCTTGATACCCTGCAATATCCGATGACTTTTCTGGGTGCGAACTGAATCCCTGTCACAGCACATAATTGTTCTTCTGAATAGTAGCGGTAGCCATTCGTCGAAGTATGATGAGGATGCAGCCTGCCGCTTCTATCCCAGTTTCTGAGTGTTTGTGGGGTGACCCCGATGATTTTAGCAAATTTATTGATGGTATAGTATTTCAATGGTATCACCTCAATACTATTTTATCAATAAATTGGCTTTTAAGCAAGATTATTTATATTATTTTACAACTTCACTTTAACTGTCAGGAGCCCTCGACAGTCTGGCCTACGAAATCCAGTACGGCGGGCCGCATGTCCACCTCGCCGTCTTCATCATCTGCCAGATCATCGGCATCGTTCTGCTCCACTACGTCTTCCGCATCATCACGTATCTCATCAACCGCTACACACAGCTGCCGCAGGACATCCTCAACCACATCACGCGCTTCATGCCGACCATGGTGGGCATGTGCTGCGGCATCGCCGTGGCCGACAACATCATGGACCTGCCGGACATCGTCAAGCCGCACATGCAGATGATCTTCTACAACGTGCTGACCTTCACGATCACTCTGTTCATCGCGCACCTCATCTCGGCCTTCCTGCAGTACAAGCTCAGCAACAGCAACCTGCGCAACGGCTCCACCTCCATCCTGGCCACCGTGATCAACGTCGGCGTCTACGCCATCGGCATCATCCTGATCCTCGACGCGCACGGCATCTCCATCTCGCCGCTGCTCACAGCCCTCGGCGTCGGCGGTCTCGCATCGGCCCTCGCCCTGCAGGACACCCTGTCGAACCTCTTCTCCGGTATCACCACACTCATCTCGAAACAGATTCGCATCGGCGACTACATCAAGCTCTCGACCGGTGCCTCGGGCAGAGTCACCGACATGAACTGGCGCAACACGACGCTCCGGACCTCGACCGGCAATATGATCATCGTGCCGAACAAGAGCATCGCCGCCTCCACCCTGATGAACTACGAGCAGCCTCTGGCCGAGTGCACGATCACCATCCCGCTGACCATCACCTACGGCAGCAACCTCGAGCAGGTCGAGAGCGTCACCCTCGAGACCGCGCGCCACATCCTCGCGAACAGCCAGTACGGCGTCACCGGCTTCGAGCCAGCCATGCGTTACAAAGAGCTCGGCGAATACGGCATCGCCTTCGACGTCGTCCTGCGCATCAAGAACGTCGTCGACGAAGGCATCCTCAAACACCAGTTCATCAAGGCCATCTATCAGGCCTATCAGGAAGCCGAGATCAAACTGCTGGAGCGTACGCCCTGATAGGATTATAATAGATCATGTACAGCTACCAGTACATGATCACACAGTCGAATCAGGAGGCGCATTATAATGTACGGTCAAAAGGAAAATATCTCACTCCCCAGCGGTCTTGCCAACCAGCTGAAACACCTCTACGGACCAGACGCACGCATTGTGGCACAGGCTCCCGTGGGAGGCGGCGACATCAACGAAGCCTATCACCTTGTATTGCAGGACGGCCGCGACCTCTTCCTCAAAGTGCATGCAAACGTTGCAGCCGACTTCTTCACAGCAGAAGCCTCCGGTCTCGCCGCACTGAGACAAGCCGGCCTGCCCGTACCCGAGGTACTCGGCTGCGGTCGCAACTACCTGCTGCTGAGCTACGTGAAGAGCGCCCGGAAAAGCCGCGACTATTGGCAGCAGCTCGGCTATGCGCTCGCCAAGCTCCACCATTCGGATCCAACTGCCTTCACTTGCGGGCACCGCTTCGGCTTCATGCAGGACAACTACGCTGGCTCCACGCGCCAGCATAATCGCCCATCCGACAGCTGGATTGACTTCTTCCGCACGCAGCGCCTGCAGCCATTCCTCAAGCTCTGTTGGTCGTATTTCTCGTCTGACGAGAAGCACTTAGCCGAGCAGCTGCTCGCACATCTGGAAGACCGCCTCATCGAACCCGACTTCCCGTCCCTGCTCCACGGCGACCTCTGGTGCGGCAACGTCATGACAGGCCCCGCTGGCGAGCCCATCTTCATCGACCCGTCCGTGAGTGTCGGCTTCCGCGAAGTCGACATCGCCAAGACCGAGCTCTTCGGCGGCTTCACAGGCGAATTCTATGATGCCTATCAGGAAGCTTGCCCCCTGGCCCCCGGCTACCCCGAGCGCCGCGACCTCTACAACCTCTATCCGCTGCTCAATCACCTCCACCTCTTCGGCAACGCCTACCATCTCGCTGTCGCCCGCATCCTGCGCCGCTACGCCTGATTCGCTTGCAAGCACATGTCTCTTATGATACAATCAAAGCATAGGAAAATCGGCGGGTCGTATCGCCGGTTGCTCCTTCAATTTACAGTTAAAAACAACGGCTTTTCAACTATTTGCCCCCCTTTTCGCAGAGAAAGGGCAGCCAGCACCGCCGGTATATTCAGTATACCATGGAGCTGGCTATTTTTCTATGCCAATCAGGGACATGCTTTTATCAAGTATCGTTATATGCAAAAAGCATCGCCGAAGCGATGCTTTTTACTTTGTCGCTCATTCGAGCAACAGGCTCTTCTCTTTTTCGTACTGCGGCACGCGGATCTTCATGACATCCAGCAGTGTATAGATCATCTCATCGCTCTGCCAAGCGTGGTCCTTGGCCGCATGGATACGCCGAACGTCTTCTGGATGATTAGCACGGAATTTGGCCGAAGTCCAGATGACCATCGGGATGTCGCGCTGCCAAGCGCTGCTCTCGTCGCCATGTCCGACAAGGTCGCGTATATCGTTGACTTCCTCGCCGTGGTCAGACAGGAAGATGACAAGAGCATCCTGATTCTCAACGCTCTGGATAATCGCATCGACGATATAATCATCATAGAGCACGGCATTGTCGTACTCCGCCCGAATCTGACGAGATGCCGCATCATCCCGGACACCGCCCGTCTCATCCGCCGCCGCGAAGCGCGCAAACGAAGCAGGATAGCGCCGCTTGAAATCCTCATGCGCGCCCATCAAGTGAACGACAATAAAGTCCGACTGCGGCTCCGCATCTGCCCGACCATCGCCAGCTAGAGCGTCATCCAGCAAGGACAAGACCTCTTCGTCATAACGCTCCGACAAGTCAATTGCATGAGCAAGATGGCTCGTGAATGCCTGCTCATCGCAGCGCAAGGCGAGCGTCCGCCCGATACTCCCGTAGAATCCCGAGCTTTCCTGATTGGATAGCCAAGCCGTATGCACACCTGCCTCATGCAGAATGTCGAAAATGTTGCCGTAGTCATACCACATGCCCGCAGCATCGTTGTCATAGAAGCTGAACAGCGTCCGCATGACCGCCATCGTCCCTGCATGTGGGCTCGTCACCGACGAGAACGCCGTGAGCTCACCAGCCTGCTCGCGCCGCGAAAGATTCGGCGTCGTCGGCAAATCGTAACCGTAAAGCTGCATGTGGTGACGGCTCGTCGACTCGCCGAGGATGAAGATGACTTTCGGGATATCGTGGCGGTCCTCGAGAATCTCAACCGGCTGACTGGCCAAAGCATAGTCGATATAAGCCGTCGAGCGATTCTCATTGTATGACTGCTTGAGATTCGCCGCAAGCCTGCCGACCGAAAGATTCCGCGGCAGCTTCTCCACGCTGTCCTCGGGGTCCGCCCAAGCATGACAGGCCGAGCCCACAAACAACGCCAGCAGCACAAGCGAGAACACCCTCGCCCCACGCCCTGCAAAGAACGTCCGCCGCTGCGGCTGGAGCCGTCCACCATACAGCCTCAGACTCCCATGCCTCTCAGTCCTCCGTCGCCGATATAGCCGATACAGCAGAAAAGCCCCTATCAAGAGCACAGCCACTACCAGCAATGGCAAGATATCCCCGCCCTGCGTCACCACGTACTCAACAGCCTCCTGTGGATTCGTCGCTAAAATCACCTGCAAGAGTCCCGCATCGAGCACACTATTGTAATGCGTCAGCGAGAAGACATCGACGAGAAAGAGCACACCACTGAGCGCCGCAACAAGCCAGCGCCACAGCCGCGGCAAGAATGCGCAGAGCATCGTCAACAGCAACGAAACCCCGCCACGCGCAGCATCCCCTCCAAGAGCAGCAGCGCCAATCCCTCCGGCGGCAGCGACTTCCCTTCATACAGATAGAGCTGGACCAGCTGCGTCACATTCGTCAAGCAAAGCCAGCCAAAGAGCCCCTGCGAAAAATGAGCCCTGATCGCAATGCCCCGCAGCCGCCCGGCCAAATCGATTCGATTCAAATAACCCCTCTTTTCTCCTAGACTCCACACTGCAACCATATTAGCGTATCGCAGTGCAAGATGAATGTCAACGTACCTCCGCAGGATTCTCGTTTACTTCTCATCCAACCTATGCTACACTTGAACTAAGGACCTCGCGGTCGCCTGCGGTGCCGGCTCTCAGGTGTTCTGTGACGGGAGGTCTAGAGCTCGAAGGGGAGTGTTGTCCGGGAACATTCTTCAACCCTTCGAGCTTGTCTAATATTGACATCGTGTCAAAATTATTTAGACGTTAAAGAAGGAGAGCAAGTCTTCTCGGTGGTCGACCGCCTTCGGCAGCACCCCGAATGAGAAGCGACTTGCTCTTCTCTTAGCTATAGAAAGAGATTGACCGGCGGTTATGGCGTGGTTACTTCCCAGAGCCATTTCACACTGTCTAGTAAAGCGCTGGATTGGCAGTTCTCAGCCTGACAAGATTCCCCTCCGTCTTGATTTCGCCTGCACTATGTTGTAAAATATAATTAAGGAAGTCTCTAGTTTGGGAAGACCTTCGAGCCATTGGAGCGAGATGAGTGTCTTTTCAAAGTTAGGGACTTTTTCTGTATTCACATATAATACGTTCCCCTGCGACACACTCTTTTCCGACCGCGGAATTGTCCCCGCGCATGTGGAGCTCACCTCCTTCTTCTATACCTCGTCAATCTGTGCGAGATTCTCGAGGTCCATGAGAAACATATGACTCATCTCGTGGAGGAACGTCGACTCGTTCGCCTCCTCGAGCAGTGTGATCACGCGTCGCCCGTCCGAGTACGGCGTGATGTAGCCCTTCGCGCCACGGTTCTTTTCCTGGTTGTATCTTGCCGTCTGGTAAAGCGTTGAATTTTCATTTTTCAGCTTGACAAGATCTTCCTCGGTCTTTATACTTGAATTAAGAAAGTCATTAGCTTTTGGCCCTAGGGAGAATTGGACTCCGGCAGGCTCCAAAAGTCTATTGGCTTTTTTTCTGTTCACATAGCGTAATTTATTTTCTCTGATATTTTTCAAGTACCAATCGTAATTTATCGCCCCATCTATTTCTTTCCCATAAGCAGAAGTGATGATATTTGCTCTAGGAATCATCCCCGCGCATGCGGGGCTCACCAAAGGGGCGCGTTCTTTTGGACGTGTCCTTTTACTATATTAGGGGAAGGTGTTCGTCCTGTCTTTCAGTCTATCGATATCAGACTCTGCATTGTCCACTCTACTGCTCAGCTCCTTGATCTGCTTACTGATGGAGCTGCTCGATGTAGTTCTGTTGCGGATAGGTGATGACACCCAGGGCGGCGAGGGCCACGTCCATTGCGCCGATCAAGATGTTTTGCTTATTCATGATATGCCTCCCTCTTTACTCATGGTTCCGTCGGTTGAAGTAATCAACATACTTCGCGGAGATTACGATATGCGTAATGCCGTCAGCATAACAAGACAGTTCATAGGGCTGGTATATCAAAGCGATAGCGCCATTGCCCATCAGGTAGAAATTGTCGGTGATTCCTTTGCGCTTCCGGGTATATTTTACAAAATCCTTCGTCGTACTATAAAAGAGCTGCTTGTTATTCCCGTTATATATCGGGAGAGAAAATACTTTTGAGGCATCATCCGGCCTTAAACGGACAAAGTATGGCAATGGCAGCCTTTGCCCAGTCTTCTTGCTGTAGTTCAGGCCGATGCCCTTCTCGAGTCCGTGTGCTCCACCATAGTACCGATAATCAATGATCATCAGGGACAAGACATCATCATCCTCGTACTTTACCTCGTATTTGAAGAAACCGTTGATGAACTTGCCATCATAGTAATCGGTTTTAAAAGCACCAATATAATTGTAGATGTCACTGTTGATTCTATCTTGCGCCTCTTGGTTGTGGTCCAGATAGACCATCGGATAGGACATCGTGTAGTTGATAGCGGAGTCCGTCTCCTCGTACACGCTGGCGGAGCTGATGGGCCAGGGCAGCAGCAGGAAGCATAGTAGCACGATGATGGTGATATGTTTTAGCGTAGCACGCATTTCTTGGAGCATGATATAAACCTCCTTCATTGCATTTTATTAATCATGGCAGACACTTCTGGCATGGCCGGTATCCGCGGCTGATGGCTTCATCCCTGTCGTCGAACTCGACGACGTGGTTTTCGTATATGCGGGGACGAAGCCGCAAATGGAAACATGGAACACCTTTGTCTTGCGATTGCCGACATAATATGGCTCACGCTGCTCGGCACTGCTGGTAGAGATTGCTTGATTAACTGGGCTGGAGGATTGAATCGTGCATCTCAGCCAGATGCAGAACAGCACCACAAGCGACATAACGATGAGCCATACCAAGCAGCCTCGATAGGAGATCTTTCCTTTTGATGGTGGATTGGGCGTAGCGGCTGGAGTTGGTGGGATCATCCCCGCGCATGCGGGGCTCACAGCGATGTCAGCCAACTGTCAGACATGTGTCAGGGATCATCCCCGCGCATGCGGGGCTCACACCCCGGTAACAAGCTCACGTTTGAGGAAGAAGGGATCATCCCCGCGTATGCGGGGCTCACACCTGGGATTACGAGGTTATCGAGCCGGGCGCGGGATCATCCCCGCGTATGCGGGGCTCACTCCGCACGGCCGGTAAACATGCGCATGTATCCGGGATCATCCCCGCGTATTCGGGGCTCACCTATGTTTACACTACACTATTACCTAACGAAGTGGATCATCCCCGCGTATGCGGGGCTCACTCTCAGCTTTCTGCAAGCGCTCTTCCAGCGTAAGGATCATCCCCGCGCATGCGGGGCTCACGAGACAGTTTTTACTTCGTCGGCAAGGTCTGCGGGATCATCCCCGCGCATGCGGGGCTCACGATGGTTTTTTAGGTACGTTGCAGGGATGCTTGGGATCATCCCCGCGCATGCGGGGCTCACTTCATCTTCTTGAGGTATTCGGGCGGCGTCCAGGGATCATCCCCGCGCATGCGGGGCTCACAGTAAATTTGTTACGAACTCGTAAACGCGAACAGGATCATCCCCGCGCATGCGGGGCTCACTATGGGAAATTTCTCGAACAGTAGAGGTAGGCGGGATCATCCCCGCGCATGCGGGGCTCACAAGAGAATGGCTCACTGACGCCGGAGCTTGTCGGGATCATCCCCGCGCATGCGGGGCTCACTACTACAGCCGGAACGGCAAAGTGAACTTCCCGGGATCATCCCCGCGCATGCGGGGCTCACACGCAAGCACATACAGCGAGTACCGCAAGCGCGGGATCATCCCCGCGCATGCGGGGCTCACCTGAGGATAAGGGGGAATTTCCAGAAAGCGTTGGGATCATCCCCGCGCATGCGGGGCTCACCGTGTGTCAACTGGGAAATCTGGCGGTCGAATGGGATCATCCCCGCGCATGCGGGGCTCACAGCGTGTATATGCCAGTGAGCTATCTTAACATGGGATCATCCCCGCGCATGCGGGGCTCACTGAGACAGGTGTCCGTAACACAGGTAGAAGCGGGGATCATCCCCGCGCATGCGGGGCTCACGAAAAACTCCCCGATTCGGAAATAGAAGAGCTGGGATCATCCCCGCGCATGCGGGGCTCACAGCAATCGCCTAACGTCACTTCACATGAGTCAGGGATCATCCCCGCGCATGCGGGGCTCACATATCAAGCATATCAGATACCTCCGAATAGCTAGGATCATCCCCGCGCATGCGGGGCTCACGTTAGAATCCATTCTAGGGCGTTTGCCTGGCTGGGATCATCCCCGCGCATGCGGGGCTCACCCACTCTTCTTCGGATAAGCTGCCTCTGCGCGGGGATCATCCCCGCGCATGCGGGGCTCACCTTTGTCATCACAGTGAGGTCTGTTGTGTAAACGGATCATCCCCGCGCATGCGGGGCTCACCCGACGGCTAAGCGCTGCCCGGAGTGCCGGGCGGGATCATCCCCGCGCATGCGGGGCTCACTGCACCTTTTTTGCATACTTTTTTCTGCGCTGGGGATCATCCCCGCGCATGCGGGGCTCACCCACCAACAGAGATGACACCATCTTTCCAGTAGGGATCATCCCCGCGCATGCGGGGCTCACGATATTCCAACTACCCCAGTTCTCTACGAGACGGGATCATCCCCGCGCATGCGGGGCTCACATATTCTTAACACGGCTGCTGACGCAGATCTTGGGATCATCCCCGCGCATGCGGGGCTCACTGTCTAAGCTCATTGACGAGCAGTCCGAAGTTGGGATCATCCCCGCGCATGCGGGGCTCACAGAACGTCATCATCGAACTGGACCAGAAGGCCGGGATCATCCCCGCGCATGCGGGGCTCACCCAACAGGGCAATGCAAGCCACTTTTTCGGCCGGGATCATCCCCGCGCATGCGGGGCTCACACGTCCGTGGCCGCCAGAAAAGCGTTGATGACGGGATCATCCCCGCGCATGCGGGGCTCACCTCTCTCGTTTGCAGGAGCTGGGCGTCGTACTGGGATCATCCCCGCGCATGCGGGGCTCACGTGATGCCGTCAAGGCCTGTTTCAAGTTCTGCGGGATCATCCCCGCGCATGCGGGGCTCACATGAGCGGTTCAGAGATTGAGCTGCTGCAGACGGGATCATCCCCGCGCATGCGGGGCTCACCAGATAAGAGTAGCCGAACGGGATGCTTTCAAGGGATCATCCCCGCGCATGCGGGGCTCACTTCTCGATTAACGGCACTCGCGTTGGAATGTCGGGATCATCCCCGCGCATGCGGGGCTCACCAACTGAATAATTTTCCAAACGAACTTGTCTAAGGATCATCCCCGCGCATGCGGGGCTCACGCAGTAAAGCCACTGCTCAAAGAGAACGGCCTGGGATCATCCCCGCGCATGCGGGGCTCACGCAGAAGGACACGGGCTTTATCCTGCGTGGCGGGGATCATCCCCGCGCATGCGGGGCTCACACTAAAAAATCCCAATGTTGACGCCATTCTCTCAGGGCCTCATCCCGTATTTTATTCAGTTTTACGAGTTATCCGATAACACTATTTCTTTTTCAATACTTCATATGCTTCTTGCACAGCTCGACAATCCTGCAAGGCTCGGTGTGTCGGCTTTTGAGATAGTCCAAGGATAGTTGTCATATCTGCTAAACTTATGCGCTTTTTTGAATCACGCTTCTCTTGGTACAAGGTCATAGTATCATAGTGCGGATTGGTGATGACACTATGTCCAGCCTTCTGCAGAGCATGATTCAGAAATTTCATGTCAAACGCAATATTATGCCCCACTAAACAATTCTTTCCGATGAAGGATTCGACTTTTGCCAGTACTTCCTTTAAGTTCTCACCAGAAGCAGCTAGCATCTCATTCGTGATACCTGTCAGTTTTTCAATTGGACGCGGAATTGGCTTTTTCGTATGTATCAATGCTTGATACGACCCGATTATTCGTCCAGCTGCCACTTTCAGCATACCGACTTCGATGATTTCGTCTAGCTTTTCACGCAGGCCAGATGTCTCAAGGTCCAGTACAACGTAATCAGCAGGATAGCATCCCGATGACATAGACGATATATTGGAAGGAATCATCGAATGATCAGCAGGCTCATATTGCTCATGCTGAGTATGAGCCTGCTTTCGCTTCGTCATGCGAAACTGCGCTGCTTTGCTGAAATTCCTGCGCTTCTGTTCCAAATGACGCACGCGACTCACACTCGGCTTCATCACAAGCTTCAGACCATCAAAATCAATGATTTGATTTTCACTATTATGAAGACGAAAATCCATACCTTGCTCATTATTCGTCGTATAGACCAATGTCGCACGCCCATTTTTGACCGAATCTTTGACGCGCTTCCAGAGGTTATCCCGCACACGGGCACTGACCTTGCCGACAAAAACCCCCGTGCTGATTTCCAGAAGCCATTTGGATAGATCCCCACGCAAGGACTTAGGGCAATCAGTCAAGGTTATCACTATCATCGCTATCCTCAATTATCGTGCCATATCCAGGTTCCAGCTCTGTTTCTTTTCCATAGGAAATACCATTCTGTACGGCTCCTCTTTTTTCATCCCAAAGGTTTACAATATCCGCATAGGATACTTCTGTATCATCCTTGCCAAGCAGCAAGTAACGGATATCTTTCACCATCCTTTCCAACAGGTGGCCCTCGACGATTTTATCGCGAAGAGCGCGCCGCATGTCGCCGCCGATATCATCGGATGGATCTGCCGCCAACTGGAAAGCCAAGGGGATAACATACTCTGCCTTGTACAAATCAGCCACATCGTATACGAAGGACTTCTCGTGGCCTGTATGTACAAACCCTAGCCCCGGCGATGCCCCCAGAGCCACGATGACGCTATGTGCCAAGCCGTACAAGCATGCAGTCCCAGCCGACAGGGCCTGGTTGACCGCATTTCCTCCTTCAAAATCGTCTGGGTCATATTCACGGCCATCCCATTCCACATCATTTTCTTTCGCGCATTTGCGATAGACATTTCGCACTCGCGCCCCTTCCTTGCCGCGAAGTTGCTGCATCGTCATGTGCGAAACATCTTCACCCGCGAAGCGCATCTGATACATCTTGCGTGCAATCTCAAGGCGAAGTCTTGTATTCGTCACCAGTTTCGCCTGCATCATCAGCAAAGATGCGGAATGCGTCAATGGCTTTCCCGAAGCATAATAACGCACGCCATGCTCGCCAATCCACAAAACGCTCGTCCCCGCATCGCCAATCAATTCCATCGCACGATGTGTAACCGTCGTCCCTGGCCCTAATAAGAGCACGCTCAACGACGCTGCCGGGACTTGTACCGTTCCTCTTTCATCAGCAATGCTGATGGAGCTATCTTGACGATTGATCAAGCAGCGCTCGAGATACAAGAAGGACAATCGCTCCTTAATCTGAGGCAACTCCTGCAATTCTGTCTTCTGTGCACCGGGTAACTTTTTCATAGGAATCCCTCATCATCTCATAATAGGCTTATGACGATTTCACAGACGACCTAAGGTAAGCAAACCACAGCCGTATGATTTTGCTCTACCGATTCCTGCACATAATGTCTGACGGAATCGATCTGCATCGGTAATCTGTAAGACACCCTCAAAGATGGCTGTATGCAATGTGACGAGCTTGCCATTGCGTGTGAATTTCTTGATATCACGCTGCACTACAGCAAAGGATTCTGGCAAAAAGCCAGCACCTTCACTCTTAGAACGGAACCAGTCCTCCTGTTGCGGCACAGTCACATGCGGAACGACTTTTCCCCGCTCACGATTTCCTTCTTTGATGCTATGTACCGGATTACCACAGAAGCGAAAACGATATCGCTGATCATTCGCTAACATCCGAAATAAATTGTGGCAATCACGACTCTCACCAGTATCACCGTCATAACCGAATTGCTCTACCAGATGAGAAAAATCCGGGTGTTTCTGGCTAAGCACCAGCAAATAAGGCTGACCATGAAGATAATCCAAGCGCCAAAGTTTTCTCGATGCATCATCCGGCGTAAAGCATCCTTCTACCGTAGCATGCATGACTTGCAATGAACCCAAGAATTTCATTGATGTGTGGATATCTTTATTGATTCTGATTCTTGATAGATACATCGCTGTCCTCCAATAACTCCATTGGATCATGTTCCGTAGGAACTTCCTGTTTTTTCTCTGTATTCTCACTGTCGACAAGCTGGCTCAAAGCGATCTGTTCGCGGATGACATTCCGGAAATGATAGAGCCGTCTCTTCTGGCTGAAGCTTTCAGGAAAGTCACGAACAGCATAACCATTCTCATCCAGACCGGCATCACGAACAATCTCTAAAGATGTTATGTGCTGCCATTTGGCTTTTCTCTGGTACCAAGAGGATGCCTGCCATTCTTCCTGCCTCAATGCTGTCAAGAGATCCACATCACGGATGCCAAGAACCAATGGCTCTGCAGGCGGACATGAACGTCGTCCAAGTGCCAGTGGATAGACAGGATGCATCAAAGCAGATTCTAACTTCGCCAAAAACTCAGACGGTCCCTCCAGTCCTGCAAGAAAAACAGCATCTTCGAGATAATAGCGATATGTCAACCACGTAGGTAATATATCGTCAGGATTTTGATATACTACCTGAAAATCTCGATTCATCGTCCCTGGCTGATCAATCCGAACGCCGAACCTTAATATTTTGAATGCATCGAGAGAATCTTCACGTGATACTCCCATGGCAGCAGCGAGCATACCTATCACACCACTACGAGTTGGCTCCATATTGGTCGTGCGACGGTTGAATTTACTGCTTATCCCCCATGACTGCATGGGGGCAGCCAATCTTAAAAGCAGTGTGCTCATACCATCACTCCTTTTCCAAACTCTCCATATCATGAAGCAATGTATCCTGAAGTCCCTGAAGCAATTCCTTCATGTTGACCGTTTCTTCCTGGCCTTCCATCCCAATAGCCCAAGCTTTTTCTGGCGCATCCACATACTGATCATAAACCTGTTCTGCATACTTCTCCAATCTCTGAATAGAAGGCTTCACATAGCCCCCCTCGACGGTACGAACCGGCTCTTCAAAGGCACCGACAAGATTGATAGGCTGATCACGACGGATTGTGACAAGAACAGCATCCGGCAAGGTTCGATTGGCAAAGGTATTCTGCTTCCCCGTCGGCATCGACTGGATAAAAGCCTTTGCAAATTCACCAACGGCAGCCGCTGTTGCTTCCTTCTCACCACCCAATTCTTTGAACAAGTTATGTGCTGCAACAGTCGCATAGCGGTACATCGTCGAGGAATTGTACTCGACAACGCCAATCATGCCAGCACCGGGTTTATCCTCTGGTGCTAGATCATCTATCGCCGTGAAGTAATCATACTCATTGTCTACGCGATGTGTAGAGATGCTGTGAGCTACTTGTGCGGAGGCTTCTACATTTAAATTTAAATCATCAGAAGCAGCAACCATACGACCGAACAGTGCAATATCTATACTATTGTCTTGATTGAGTAGAGTTTTAGCCATTTTCTTAATATCCTTATCAGTAGCATTCTGATTGGCTAAAATATATGTTGCTAAATTATGTGCCTGAGTCCTACTAATAAAAAAAAGTGCCTTTGTTTTTCCTACCTCACCTTTTTTCTTCTTTGCTAATAATTCTAATGCATTCATAATTTTTTCTGCCATAATCTGAGCATCTTGTAGTTGCATATTCATTTTAAGTTTTAAAAGTTCTTCTGCCAGTAGATTTACAATTCTTTTAGTACGAATCCCTATATCTTTTTTATCAAGATCTTCACAAAACATCTCGCGCATTGCGCGTTTCCAGCTCTGCGAAGATACTCTTGCGCGTCGTACACCACCATACAATGCTGTCTTAGGAGAACCTGTATCATCACGATTGACACAGCTTGGTGGTACCGTCTGGATAACATGAAAATCTACATAGATTCTATCAAGGTTCTTCATTTGCTTTCTTCCTTTCTTTTTTTCGCATCTTCCATGTAATAATCTTTGCCCCAATTGAGGACGATTTTCCTATGACAATCCAGCTGTTGAAAACGATAAAGATCCAATGCAAACTGAGGATAATCTATTGTAATGTTATATTTCTTCATCAAGCCGATGATTCCTCTAGCATGTACAGATAATTCAGTCAGGCTATTTGCAGTAAGGACTTGATTGAATCGTCTCTGTACACCTGCCTCGCTTTCAGAAGCACGGAATAGTTTACCAGCAGCATATCCGAAAGAATTCCTATTACTGACAGCAGTATCTTCATCCGTCAGGCCATCACTCATGCATCTTTCTATTCCCTGTTGATGAAAAGCATACAATGTCAATGCAGTATAAAGCGCTCTTTCAATCTGTCCTTCTTGTCTTGGATAGTTGCTTATTTCTTGTTCGGGCAGTACAAATCCTAATAGATTTGGCATTGTACCGATTTCTTTACCAACACCTCGGCGCAAACATGCCAAGACTGACTTTGATGAATAGATACGCTGGATACGTCTTCTCATAAATTGGAGAAAATCAAGCTCCATTTGATTCATCTTGACCACCTCATCCTAATATATTTTTGATACGATATTGAAATTTCTGAAACGATTTTATCGCACTGAATATTTCTATCTGATTCTTCTCATTATCTTTTTTCATTCGTCCTACAATAGCAGTTTCCGAACATTGTTTGAGATATTCTTGAGCTAATTGTAACAGTGTCCTCTTTGCTATAAACAGCCACTCTTCCATCCTTTTCTCTAATTCATCTTTATTTGGATCAACACAAAGTAACCAATTGCGAAAGACTTGATCTAAATGATAATATCCATCTTCTCGAGTAAAGTCTTTAATCTTTTCTTTAATCTTTTTCTTTTCTTTTTTTGAAAAATCATCTCCATCAAGGTTATCACCAGATGCCTCTTTAATATCAATTGCAAAATCGCCCAAACTATCGACAGCCTCTTCTGTCTTTTTAAGGGTATTGATAATTTCTTGTATCCATATCTCATTCATTTTAGCAAGTAGTGATGCATTAATTACCAAACTATCTTGGATATAATCAACAATTTGTATGGCTGTACTTTTTTGCTCGTATGATGCACCTATAGCACAAATATTTAAAGACTTAATTTCTTCAAGATTATCATCTAAAAGTTGTAACCAATATATTACACCAGGCATTTTGCTTTCCGTATTTTCTTTCACACATAGTAAAGATGAAAAGTCACGCCACATTTGATAAGCTGGTCGATGAATTTTAGGAATAAATCTTTCAAATTTATTTTTTATCCAAACAGTCATTGTTTCATTAAGCAAACTTGCATCCTTTGCAAAATAATCCCCCATTGTCAGTAAATATCCTGTTACCATATTATGCTCTCTGCGAAGAAAAATTCGCCTAGATTGCATCGTCAGTAAATCTTTTTGAGCTCTTGGCTGCGGAATCTCTCGTTCTATGGTCTCACAGACCGGTTTTTCCCAATAGGCTTTGCTATTTTCTTCACCATCAGCAAAAACCTCATCACGGTCATCTACTAAAACGAAGTTGAGCATCAACGTCTCAAATAGATTTCTACCCCTGGCATAAAGCAGTCCAAGCTGCCCTAGATAGCCAGTGCCCTTTGGTGTCGGCATCTTTGCAGAATTATCATCAAATCCATTTAAGTGCAATAACCATCTAGCAGCTTCTGGATAAGTTAACTCTTTCTGTGCCTCTCCCGTACGTGTCGGAAATAGTCTTTGCTTATTATCGCTCTGAAATAAATCACCTGCCAACCTAGCAATCGTCTTCCAGTTACTTTTTGATGAGATTGTTTCTTTTTTTGTTTTCGCAATCTTGTATGCATCCATATTCTGTTGGATATGCGCAGATTGATAGAACGGTTGCGTCGGATGAAAGAGCCAGAAACGATCGTGATAAGGCTCCAGGTACGCTTTTATCTCATCAAAGCGGAATTGTTTTTCTTTCCAAAGGTCGGTCCATAATTCTATCGCATCGTCTACTGTTTCAATATTCTCTGTCACAAAAGTGCCATGCATGATGGCCAGCAGTAATCGCATGATGGCAATATCCTGTGTAGGGAGCTCACCTGCCAGCTCTTGTGCTTCATGTGCATGCTCAAAGAGCTCCAAGATGGACCATGTTTTTGTTTCATTTGCCTTTGTCTTGACGATAATCCAAGGCTCGTCTAACAGGTTGAATTCCATTTCTGGTTCTTTTCCGTCCAAATCTCATTCCTCCTTGTAGCTCCAAAGTCCATTCTTTTCATCATAAACAAGTATACGATCCAGCAAATGCATCTCATGCTCTTCATTGAGGACCAAGAAAAGTTCCCCCTTCAACCAGTGAGATGCATACCAGGAATCCAGATTGTTATCAAGAACTACTTGTTCTAATTCATCAATCACCTTATCAATCTGCCAATTCTGTACAAAATAAGATGGTAGATTGATAGAGCAGCTTGCAATCGCTTTTGCGAGTGCATCGTCTGGCACATCGTCAATCCGCTCATCACCATGTCCAGAAAGCCAGGGCAATGTGTAGAGACCGCCATCTTCCTTTTTACAGATAACCAGCACGGTAAGAGAATTCCCGCTATCGCGTACTGTGGCTTCGCCTCGTTTCCCAGATGCGTCCTCCATCTGTGGTGCATTCAGCCAGCCAAGTAAATTCTTACGCTGTGCTTTCGGCGTCTTAATCTGGAATGTCCTCGCTTTATTCTTTTTCTTTTCAATGCATGTCTCATATTGGTTTCTTGCAACCGTATATTGCTGCCTGACTTCAGCTATATCGGCTTCTTTTACAAGATTGGCTTCTTTTGCAAGCCGGTTAATGATTTCATCATCATAGCCTGCTTCGTACACCTGCTGGACCAAGCGAGGAATATCGTCTGGCAAAATCAAACGTTGTTCTAAGAAAGCCCGTGTTTTCATCAGCAGGTACTCGCCATAGACAGCAGTACTCCCTTCATCAAATGTCAATGCATCTTGGATTCCCATGACATAGCATGTCGCTTCCTGCAAACGGCTTGGCCGCGCTTTTTTCCTGTTATGGCGATGCAGCCGACCAATACGCTGCAGGAGCAAATCCATGGGGCATATCTCCGTGAAGAGTACATCAAAATCCACATCAAGTGACTGTTCCATGACCTGCGTGCCAACCACAATGAGTTTATCAGGGCGATGGTCCTCCTGCGGCCCCAGCAGATCGCGGAGCTCCTGCTCTTTCCGGATGCGGTCAAAACTCAAGAAGCAAGAATGCAGCAACCTGACACAATCTTCTCCAAAGTACATTTCCATGCATTGCGCAACCGACTGCGCTTTCTTGACGGTATTGCAGATGATTCCCGCACAGCCGCCCTCAGCCAGCAGCTCACTCAGGATATCGCCCAGATTGTCTTCGTCAAGCTGCCGAAGATGAACGACTCTCTTCCGTCCAGAAGGTTCTGGCAAATCTTGATAGGTGTTCTCGCCGTCGGTATAGCTGATCAATGGATACGGACTGATAACCTCCGTGTCAATACAATCTGTCTTCTTGATGCGCCGATTCTGATAGGCAGCTAATAATTCCTGACGACGATGCGGCGGCAACGTTGCCGATAGAACGATGACAGGAACATCATATGCACCCAGCCAAGATAAGACAAGATCCAGATATCGATTCATGTACGCATCGTAAGCATGGCATTCATCACAAATTACCACTTTATTCACCAATCCCAGATGGCGCAAAGCAAGATGCTTCATCTTGAGGCCGCCCATCAAGATATGGTCGATTGTCCCCACAACAAAATCAGCGAGCAGTCCTTTCTTCCTGCCCTGTGTCCAATCATTGACGACTACATCGGCATGTTTCTCATCTTCCTCATCGTAGAGATGCGAATGTAATTTTATACCGTTATACACCTCATTGAATCCTGATTTGCCATGCGCCAAGAAAATCGACCGACTCACACCCGCATGGAGATGCTCAATCCATTTCTCGATACGCGGGAAAATGCCATCACTCGTCGCTTGTGTCGGCAAAGCAAAATAAATACCACCCAAGCCGAAACGGCGGGCAAATGCTTCTGCTGCCGCTAAAGCGGCTTCTGTCTTTCCCTCTCCCATCGGCGCTTCAATCACCATCAAGCCAGATTGTTTCATCTGTGAAGCCACTTGCAGAGCATGAACCTGTACGGGACGTGGCTGACGTCCAAACCGTTCTTCATATAGCTGTGACCACGGACAATCCGATGCAAATTGTTTGTACTCAGGCAAATGTAAGCCAGACCAAGCTTGCTCTGCGCGCTCTCTAGCCGGTTTCATTTTCATGATGCCGTAATCACGTGGAATCAACGGGAATTGAGTCGCATCACTAGCCAGCCAATCTGCCATAATCAGCAAGCCATTCAAAATGACCTGAGCTGGCACAGTCAGTGTTATCCCTGAGATGGACGACAGATCTGCCAAGTGCAGCGCATATTGCACAAGTTCCTCTTGGACCCTTTTCCATGCTCCATCTTTTATACCGGTAATCGACGAATATTCCGGAGCTACTCCAAGATCGTCTTTCGACTCCAAAGGTTTTCCATGATGTGCTCCTACAATGTCGGCCAAACTTCGGTCCACGCCATGACGCTCAAGAATAGCTTCCCCGACTAATGCATGCGGAAACCGCTTTGCCAGTGCCTGATTTTTCACCTCAACCGGTAATCCCTTACCAGTGATTTCATCGACGATGTCACCAAAATTAACGTTTTTTGCCTTTATCACGAATGCAGGTGACGCCTTGCCACAATCATGTGCAGCAGCCAAAAAACGAACAATTTTCCCTGCCAGCATCTCACGTTTTGCCGATGAAAGGGATTCTTGAACAACAATTCCCTGCACGACCAATTCTTTTGTATGTGGAGGCAGCCAATGCATCCACAAAAGATCCATAATCTCTGCCGTATCTGCTAGATGCATCCAGAGCGGCAACCAGCAATGATTGCCATCAAGTGCCAGCTTCCCCCATAATGACCGTGCTGGTGAAGATAATGCCATTTCATCATGCGCCATCATACTCTCCTCCATTTGTACCATGTCAGAATCAGAGTATCGAGTCGTAAATCATCCTCGGCTCATCTTACGGTCTTCTCCTCAGACATTTGTTATAGATACATATTCGATAAGAGATATGAAATTCCTTCTAGAAAATTGATGGAATATTAAATTCTACCGTAATTTCTATTTTTCTGGAATTATCCTCACAGGTACAAGGCTCACATTCTAGGTATATTGTTAATCTGCTAAAATGCATTCGATATCATCCTGCTTGATTATTTCGGTTTTGATATGTCCATATAATGGCAGGAATCATCCCCGCAGGTGCGGGGCTCACAGGTATTTCTAAGCTGCCTATGTGGCAGATAAGGGATCATCCCCGCGGGTGCAGGGCTCACACATACGATGCCAATACTTCCGCACGTGTTTGGGGATCATCCCCGCGGGTGCGGGGCTCACATCTACGTCAAGGAAAAGACGATTCGCGACTGGGGATCATCCCCGCGGGTGCGGGGCTCACCCGCCCGCGACCATTAATATCACGGGCAACTCGGGATCATCCCCGCGGGTGCGGGGCTCACGTCTTTAGCTCCCCGGCCGACATTGGCGGCTGGGGATCATCCCCGCGGGTGCGGGGCTCACAGCCGTCCGGCTCCTTTCCCATTCACGAAGACGGGATCATCCCCGCGGGTGCGGGGCTCACCTCACGACAGCGGCGGGCGCGGCTATTTCGACGGGATCATCCCCGCGGGTGCGGGGCTCACTGCGCCTGCTCACGCGACACAGGGATCTGCGCGGGATCATCCCCGCGGGTGCGGGGCTCACACTTTGTCGAGCTGCGATGTCCACGTCGCAATGGGATCATCCCCGCGGGTGCGGGGCTCACTCTTTGAAGTGGTAGTTCGCCATGACGGTGTAGGGATCATCCCCGCGGGTGCGGGGCTCACTT
>ERZ1673698.256-NODE-256-length-90138-cov-21.300745_pt1 | contig 90138 bp, 74 predicted proteins | sample MGYA00580228_ERZ1673698 | MGnify/ENA primary metagenome ERZ1673698 (study PRJEB41218, sample SAMN15661768) | gut metagenome | host: Homo sapiens | place: Canada: London | collected 2015-08-20/2019-03-30 | study: EMG produced TPA metagenomics assembly of... | reverse complement strand
GAGGCTCAGACTCTCCCTAGTCCCTTTGGTTGTCTCCCGCGTGAATAGCAGCAACTTTATTAAATGAAATAGCGAACCCGAGAAGTGCTGTCCGACAAAAAGAACTATCGGTAGCTTGCTATCGTAGTAGCCATAGCTGAATGATATAACAGAAGTATATCCCAATGAAAGACTTTTTCTACAAACTGAAGCGGAGCCGGGTGGCTCCGCTTTTGTTGTTATATTTATATATCGAGCGTCTTAAGATATGCTCTGAAATCCTCGCCTATCTCGGGGTGATTCAGTGCAACCTCAACACAGGCCTTCATTATGCCGAGCTTGTTACCCATATCATAACGTGTGCCGGTGAAGTCAACGCCCACCATACCTTCGCTCTTTGCAAGCTGTTTCATAGCGTCGGTAAGCTGATATTCGCCGCCTGCGCCTGTCGGGAGGGTTGCGAGAATATCGAATATCTTAGCAGGAAGAACGCATCTGCCGAGTATGGCAAAGTTTGAGATTACTTCCTCGGGCTTGGGCTTTTCAATCATATCCGAAATGCTGTAGAGGTTGTCTTCAAGCGGTTTTACGTCAAGCGTGCAGTATTTCAGCACAAGCTCAAACGGAACTTCCTTCATACTTACGACAGCCTTGCCGTACTTCTCGTACGCTCTGCAGCACTGTGCCGTGCAGGGATCGTCACCGATTATAACATCATCGCCGTAGATAACTACGAAGGGATCGTTTCCGACAAACTGCTTTGCATACATAACAGCGCCGCCTGTGCCGTTCTGCATCTGCTGACGGACGTATGTGATGTTCTTGCCCATTTCGGCAATGTCGCATACTACCTTGTAGAATTCTGTCTTTCCGCCTGCAAGGAGCTGAGCCTCAAGATCGGGCTTGCGGTCGAAGTGATCCTCGACCTCCTGCTTGCCTCTCGACAGAACTATCAGTATCTCGGTTATGCCTGAGTTTATGACTTCTTCAACGATATACTGTATAGCGGGCTTGTCGACAATATTCAGCATTTCCTTCGGAATAGCCTTACTTGCGGGGAGAACTCGTGTTCCGAAGCCTGCGGCGAGTATTACTGCCTTTTTAACTTTTTCCATTATTGGTACCTGTCCTTATTCTGATGTATTCCCTACCGTTTTTTCTTCATATCCACATATAATATAATTTGCAGACGCAATGGGAATTACGCCTTCAATTATTATTTTAAGCGTCAACGCTTATATTCTGTTTTGTAAAATTACTTGATAAGTGCTTCGTAAGCCTTGAGCAGCTTTGTAAAGCAACCGATAGCGTAGAAGTCGCCGCTTATAGCCTTTGCAACGAAATCGTACTTGCCGTTTACAACAGCAACAACGTCAGCGATGGGCATATCTATATGTACATCATTGTCGATGTAGCCCCAGGGCTCTACTGTTACCTTACCGTCATCGATAAGAATATAAATGTAGAATTCCTTCTCGCCGTAAGCCTTGATCTCTATAGCAATCTTTTCGTTTACCTTTGAAACGTCCTTCTTTGCGAACTTTTCTCTTACCATATCTGCAAGAGCAAACTTGTCGGGTTCTGCAGGAGCAGCCTTCTTAGCTTCCTTCTTAGCGGGCTTAGCGGGAGCTGTCTTCTTAGCGGCAGGCTTCTTAGCAGCGGGAGCGGCCTTCTTAGCAGCAGGCTTCTTTGCAGGTGCCTTTTCAGCGACCTTTTCAACTGTCTTTTCAGCGACCTTTTCAACTGCCTTTTCAGCAACCTTCTCAACTGTCTTTACAGCCTTTACGGCATCTGCTTTTACCTCAGCGGCAGCCTTTACAGCTTCAGTCTTTACAGCTTCAGCTACGGGAGTCTTAGTTCCTGTCGTATTTGTCTTCTTAGTAGCCATTTCACTTAGATCCTTTCTGTATTTGCTGCCTGTCGGCAACAAGTGTGCGGGGTTTGTTTCCCTCTATTGCATATAATACCATATACATTTGGAAAAAACAAGGGCTTTTATTGTCTTTTCGCTTTTCTTCACAAAAAACAGAACAAAATCATACAATATGATAGCAAAAATGTAGCGGATAACAGCGTAATATGCGTTTTAAGGTGATTTATCGGTGTTTTCAAAAGGTTATACACGATATTCATAAAGCATACATACGTCATACGGCGCAGATATAAATTCCTGAGAAAGCGTGGTAAACGAATATGAAACTTATTATACTCGGCGGAGATGTCCGCTTACGTTACACAGCCGACAGGCTGAGCAGAAAGCACGAGGTGTATACCTACGGGCAAAGCGATCGTGATATGCTTCCCGACGGGAAGTGCGATGCCGCCGTGCTTGGTATCCCTGCAAGCCGTGACGGCATAAACATAAACGCTCCGCTTTGCGATGAGCCGATACCGCTTTCACTGCTGACGGCATTGCTAAAGCCGCACGGCATAGTTATCGGCGGTATGATAACTCCTGCGGTGAAAAATTTCTGTGCAAAAAACGAGTTTTTCTGCGAGGATCATTATGCCGACGAGGCAGTGATGCTGAGAAATGCGGTGCCGTCGGCTGAGGGTGCGCTCGCTGTCGGGATAAACGCAACGCCTGTACAGATGCTCGGTCAGAAGGTGCTTATACTGGGCTTTGGCAGAATCGCCTCACAGCTTGCGCTGTATCTTACGGCGATGGGCTGTGAGGTTACAGTAGCGGCAAGAAGCCGTGAAAAACGTGCAAAAGCCAGAATGTCGGGCTGTCACGCCGTCGGCTTTGACGCACTGTGCAACACGCTGCCTGAGGTAACGCTGATATATAATACAGTGCCGTGCGCCGTGATAGGCGAAAGCGAGCTTTCGGCATTTGACAGCGAAGCCGTTTATATCGAGCTGGCGTCAGAGTGGGGCATTGATAAGACGGCAATGAAAAACTATGACGGCAAGGCAAGGATAATAAGGGCAGGCGGTCTGCCGTCACGGACAGCGCCTGTGACCGCAGGAGAGATAATAGCCGACTGCGTGGAGGAAATACTTGAAACTTATATTGACAAGATAAGCAACTGCGATAAAGAAAGGGGCGGTAACCGTGAGCCGTGAGCTTGACAGTTTACTTTGCGGAGTAAAGGTCGGATTCTGTATGACGGGTTCGTTCTGCACATTCTCTAAGGCATTTTCGGCGATGGAGGCATTGCGTGACGCAGGCTGTGATATTCTTCCGGTAATGTCGCTGAGTGCAGGAACTGTCGATACCCGTTTCGGCACTGCGCAGGATCATATAAAAAGGGCGGAGAATATCTGCGGAAAGCGTGTCATAATGTCTGTTGCGGATGCAGAGCCGATAGGGCCTAAAAGGCTGACGGATATAATGATTGTCGCTCCGTGTACAGGAAACACGATGGCAAAGCTCGCAAGAAGTATAACCGATACCCCTGTCACTATGGCGGTAAAAAGCCACCTCAGAGGAGCAAGACCTGTGCTTATCGCCTGTGCGACAAATGATGCGCTTGCAGGGTCGCTTAAGAATATCGGATTTCTTATGAACTGCAGGAACTATTACTTCGTTCCGCTCGGACAGGACGATCCGCTGAAGAAGCCTTGCTCATTGGTGGCGGATTTTTCGCTGATACCGCAGGCGGCAGGTGCGGCACTGGAGAATAAACAGCTTCAGCCTGTGCTTATATAGCGGTTGACACGCTTCTTTTCTTGTCGTATAATTGTTTTATTAAAAGCGGAGGTTTACAAATGAGAAGAAAAGACCGTGAAATAACCGACAAGAATGAGATAAGGGATATTATCGGCCGTTCAAAAGTAATACGCATTGCTTTTACGGGCGAGGAGTATCCTTATGTACTGCCGTTCAACTTCGGATATGAAGAAAAGGACGGCAGAATGTACTTTTATATACACACTGCCACCGAAGGCAAAAAGAATCGACTTTTAGACGAGAACAACAAAGTCGCTTTTGAACTTGACAACTGCCGTGATTATGTTGAAGGCAGTATAACAAGTCTTTATGAAAGCGTTGCAGGCTGTGGTGTAATGACGGAAATAACCGATATGTCCGAAAAGCTGTCCGCACTTGGCTTGATACTTAAGCAGTACGGAGAGAAAACCTATAAGCCCGACAGCTCATGCGCATCAAGGACGAGGGTATACCGCCTTGAAGCAAAAGAGGTCAGCGGAAAGGCAAACAGGGGCAAATGAGCAACATAACCTTTGATATGCCTATAGACCGCACCGTAACGGTGATAACTGACGGCAGGAATATAACGAATATCGTTTTCGATATGAATATACCCGACCGCCCCGACCCGATATGCGAAAAGGCTAAGGAACAGTTCCTTGCGTATTTTGACGGAAGGCTGAAGGAATTCTCCTTGCCGTATGACATCAGCGGCATCGGCACGCCGTTTTTCAGGAGCATACTCACCGCCGTGCAGAAGATACCATACGGCGAGCGTGTAACATATATGCAGACGGCTGAAATGGCAGGGAGCAAGGCTGTCCGTGCGTGCGGTTCGGCGCTGAAAAGAAATCCGCTCCCGATACTGATACCGTGTCACAGGATAGTCCCTGCAAGCGGCGGCATAGGCTGTTATATGGGTACGCAGGGGATAGATATAAAGAAGTTTTTACTTGAAACAGAGGAGAAGTATAAATGATCGAGCGTGAAAAACTGCTTGTTGAGCTTGAAAGCCTTTCGGAAGAAAAGTTCCGTGTTTTCAACGAGAAGATAGTGCATACGAGCAAATACAGAGTGATAGGTGTGCGTATGCCCGACCTTAAGGCTATCGCAAAGGAGCATAGGGCGGATTATAAGGAGATTTTCGAACTGCCGTATGACAGCTTTGAAGAAATAATCATAAAGGGTGCGGCTGTCGGTTTTGCCGACGCTCCGCTGTGCGAAAAAGAGCCGTATATTATACGCTATGCCGAGATGATAGATAACTGGGCCGAGTGCGATTGCTTCTGCTCCTGCATCAAGGTAAAAAAGAGTGAAGAGGACGATCTGCTCCGTCTTGCCGAAGGGCTGATGTACAGGAAAGAAGAATTCGTTTCCCGTGTCGGAACAGTTCTTATGTTCTCGAAATTTTCCGATGAGCCGACCGTAAGAAAAGCTCTCGCAATATACGACAGGCTTCCCGGCGGTGAATACTATCGGGATATGGCGGTGGCGTGGGGCATATCGGTGTACTGCGTAAGGTATCCTCAGCTTATCGTGAAATACCTTGAACACAGCCCGATAAGCATTGCTGTCAAGCTGGCGGCGGCGCAGAAGATAAGGGACAGCAGAAGAATAAGCGATGAAGTAAAGCGCAGAGTGACCGATACGGTAAATGCTCAGAGATAACTTTACCCCGGTGCAGGTTGCGTCGGGGCTTTTTTTCGGCACAAACCATAATATACAGATGTAATCACTCTGATTTTTTATTGTAAAATAGTCTGTTGTGTGCTATTATAGATATTGGTTATATTGTAGGAGGTCGGCTATGATAAATACTACTTACAAAGCACCGGAGATTACAGTCATAATATTTTATCCACGGATAAAGCACGGAAAGGGCGGTGAGTTATGATGCCGCCGTTATACAGAATAGCGGAAATATGCGTTTATTCACTGCTGAATTTCCTGCCGTTTATGGCGCTTGCGCTTTATCCTTTCCGTTCAAGGCTTCGCTTTTCTGTGAAAATCACGGTCTGCATTATTGTTGTTATATCGTTTATCCAGATGGGGCTTGGGCTGTGGGCGGCCTTCTTTTCGGGAGGGAAGGCGGCGCTTGCGAGTGTGGTAAGCACTGCGGTGTATGTGGTCTTCTATTTTTTTGCGGTTAAAGTAAATTTCGGCAAGGCACTGTTCACCTTGCTTATGATCTCAAACACGGCGAATTTTGTCGTGGCGGCATCAAAGTGCATAGAAGGAAAAATCTTTCCCGAGATGGCAGTACAGCCGTACCGCTGGTCGTTCTCGCTTATAATGCTGGTTGTGCTGGCGGTGGTGTGGATACCGCTTTTCATCTACACAAAAAAGGTGTATACTCCCGCAGTTGAAAAAGAGCCTACAGGTATCGAGTGGCGGTATCTGTGGCTGATACCTGCGACCTTCTATCTGATATGGTACCACATGCTCTATAACAACAACGGCAAATCCAGCCTTGAAACTGCGCTTGACACAGGCAACACTGTGTTCCTGCTGTTTATAAACGTGGGAGCCGGAATAGTGTATTATGTTATAGCAATGCTGATAAACGAGCAGGAAAAGAACATAAGGCTCAGCGACAACAACCACCGCCTTGCGATGCAGAACCTGCAATACGAAAATCTGCAGGAGAAGATAGCGGACGCAAGACGTGCAAAGCATGATGTGCGTCACCATATCTCGCTTATGCAGGAATACGTCAGAAACAAGCAATACGGGGAACTTGAAAAATATCTTAACAGCTATCAGCAGAGCCTGCCTGACGATACGCTTATCAGCTTCTGCGAGAACAAGACGGTGAACGCCGTAATGCTGTATTTTGCACAGGTGGCGAAAAACGAGGATATTGATTATGATGTAAAGGCGGTCATCCCAGAAAATATCTCTGTTGACGAAACGGATCTGTCGGTGCTGTTCGGCAACCTTATCGAAAATGCAACAGATGCCTGCAGGGAGGAAAGCGGCGATAACAGAAGAATAGTAATAAGGGCAATGACGGACGAAAATACTCTTTGCCTCGGCATAGACAATACCTTTACGGGTACGCTTAAAAAAGACCTGAGCGGAGTGCTGTTTTCATCAAAGCACAAGGGCTTCGGCATAGGCGTGGAATCGGTAAAGAGCATTGCGGAAAAGTACGGCGGTACATATTGCGCAGAGGTAAAGGACGAGATGTTCATGTCATCGGTACTGCTTAATCTGAGGACATAAAAATATGGCTGTGATGAAACGTGAAGTTCATCACAGCCGTTGTTTTATGCTTATTTATCAGCTAAGCTCAATCTCGGCAAGCTCAACGTTGATAGTCTTTGTGGTGTATCTGCCTGTTGCGCCTGCTCTGTAAACCGTAAGCTCAACAGTGTCGCCTATGTTAAGCTCCGCAATGATATTCTGTATATCTGTTACGGAGGTGACCGCTGTGCCGTTTACCTTTGAGATTATATCGCCGACCTTAAGGCCGCTCTTAGCTACGGGCATATCCTTTGAGATATATGTTACATATACGCCGCCGCTTTCAAGTCCCTGCATATATGCGCTGTATTCGCTTATTTCCTCGCCGTTTATGCCAAGACCGGGACGGTTCGTAACATAGCCCTTTGTCATAAGGTCGTTTATTACCGGCTTAGCCTCGTTTATGGTAATGGCGAAGCCGATGTTATCTATAGACGCTGATGTGTTGGATACCAGCTTGTAGTCGATTATACCGATAACGTTGCCGTACATATCGAAAAGTCCGCCGCCGCTGTTACCGCTGTTGATAGCCGCATCTATCTGTATTGTGCTTGTGCCGTATGCGCTGTTTGAAGCGGAGGCTCTGCCAAGACCGGATACGATACCCTTAGTAAGAGAGTTGAGTAACTGCTTGGGGTTGCCGAGTACGCATACATCCTGACCTACTCTTACAGTGTCCGAATCACCGAGCGTTGCATATTCAAACGGATCGTCACGGCTGATCTTCAGCACTGCAAGGTCTGAATAGGTATCACTGCCGACTACTGTAGCCTCATATTCCTTTGTGTTATCGGGGTTCTTGTAATCGGGAGCGACTACTGTCATTTTATCCGCACCCTCTACAACGTGTGCGTTTGTGATTACATAGCCGTCAGAAGTAAATACAACGCCACTGCCGCTGCCGTATTTTACAGGCTCGGCATAACCTGTCTGGCGCTGATAGTTATATACCAGCACAACAGTGTTCTTTACCTTTTCGTAAAGTTCCTCGGCATTCAGCAGAGTGCTGTTTGAGCTGTCGTTTATCTTGCTTTCGTCAAGGGGAGCGGCTGTCGCCGTGCTTGAGGTGTTGAGCGTTGTTGACGGTGCGGCGATTGTGCTTTCTGAGCCGCTGTCAGCCGATTCGCCCTGAGATGTACTGTCAGACGAGCTTGCAAAGGGAATGGTGGCATTTATACTGTTGCCGAGTACCGTTCCTGCAAATCCTGCGCCGCCGCCGACTACCAGAGCCGCCGCAATGATACCTGCGACCAGTGCGCCCTTGCCGTTCTTCTTAGGCGGCTTGTTTGCACCGGGGGCAACGTGTATGTTGTTTGCGCCCGTATTGTTTGCACCCGTATTGTTTGCGCCGTTTGCGTAGTTGTAATATGAGTTGTACGCATTCTGCTGTGCGTCATAGGAGCTTGTGTAGGAAGAACCTGCGTTATAGCCGCTTGCATTTGCAGATGAGTCTGTCTGTGAATTGCCGGCGGTCGAGAAGCTGTTCTGTACCTGCTCGTTTTCGCTGTTCATGTTGTTCATGTTGTTCATATCATTGCGTTCAAATCCGTCTGTCATATCTATCGTCCTTTCACGCCCGTAGGCTTTATTGTTTTTTGACTATGGCTAAAGTATACTGTTCATATGTGAAAAAGTTGTGATACAGCCTTGAAGTTTGATAGATAATTGATTTAATTGTATTTTTATTTCAAGTGAAAAAATGCACAGTTATATGGACAAAGTGTTTAAAGTGTGATAGAATAGCATCGGAATGCAAATTATATTGCTTATAAAAAGGGGGAGCATATATGTTTTTCTTCAAAAAGAAAACCGCCGACAGAGATACCGCAGACACGCCGCTTAAAAGAAAAGCGAAAGCTATGCCTATGACAAAGAAGGTGCAGTTCTGCTACATAAAGCCCGATGAGCTGAATATGCTTTTAAACGGTGATATAAGCTCGGTGCTGACGCTTGAACCTGTGAATTATTATGCGGAGAAAAGCCGCTACTGGCTGTGCGTTTTTTATTACACGGAGGACTACAGCGAGATAATTATGCGTTTTGAGCTTTATGAAAACGACAGAAAGACAACGGCTACCGATTATTATGAGATAAATAAGGAGCTGTATTCAAGGATATTGCTTAAGTTCGGGCAGAGGGTATAGGTAACGGGTGCGGATTATCATAATCCGTACCCGCTTTTATATTATCAGAGATTGCTTGTGAAAAGTCCTGTAACGCTTTGTACACCGAGCGAAACGGCGGTGATGGATACCCAGCAGCACAGTCCGAGAATTATCGGCTTTCCGCCGTTGCGTATCAGCTTTACTATATTGGTGTTAAGTCCGATAGCACCCATAGCCATTGCTATAAAGAATTTAGCCAGCCATTTTGCAAACGGCACAAACTGCGATGAGTAGAACAGCGTGACGCTGTTTTCAGGCAGTAATCCGCAGACCGTTGTTACAAGTGATGCACCGACAAAGAAAAGGATAAACCACGGGAATATCTTCTTTATTGAAAAACCGGATTTACCGCCGCCGCTTTTTTGGGCTTTTGCTGTGCGGTAGAGCGCAAGCACGAGCGTTATCGGGATAATGGCAAGCGTTCTTGTCAGCTTTACCGTAACAGCGGCTGAAAGTATACCGCTGTATCCGTAAATGCCCTCCGCTGTCGATGCCGCCGCAGTGACCGATGAGGTGTCGTTGACCGCAGTTCCGGCAAATACCGCAAACCCCTCCGTGCCAAGTCCTATAGCGTGTCCGAGCGTTGGAAATATGAGTGCGGCAAGCACATTGAACAGGAATATTACCGATATTGAACGTGCGACGTCTTCATCATCCGCTTCTATAACGGGCGCTGTAGCCGCAATAGCCGAGCCGCCGCAGATAGACGAGCCTACGCCTATAAGGCAGGCGGTCTTAGGGTCAACCTTCATTATCTTCATCATTATAAACGCAACTATCAGCGATATTGAGATAGTGCCGACTATAACGGGCAGGCTCTTTGCACCGACCTGTGCTATAGTGCTTAAATTCAGCGAAAAGCCGAGAATCACCACTGCCCACTGCAGAATCTTCTTTGACGTGAATTTTATTCCGCCCGACAGCGATGTAAGGCTTGCGAGCTTCGGAAATACAAGCGTCAGTATCATACCGAGAAGTATAGCTATTACAGGCGCTCCGATAAGCTCAAAGGAAAATCCGCCTATGCTTATCCCGCCTGTCAGCGTTGCCGCAGCGGCAATGACGGCACATACGGCTGTTCCAGGTATTATTGATTTCAGTTTTTTCATTTTCTCTCCGTTTTTTTGCATAAAATGAGCCACCGTGACCGGTGGCTCAATATTTTCTTTATTGACGATTATTCAGCGTCTTCAGCTTCTTCTTCCTCGTCCTCAGGCATTTCTTCCTTGAGTGCACGGATAGAGAGGCTTACTCTGTTCTGTTCCTCGTTGATTTCGATGATCTTTGCCTTAACTTCATCGCCGATAGAAAGAACCTGAGCTACATTGTTGATACGCTCTGTAGAGATCTGGCTGATGTGGATAAGACCGTCAACGCCGGGGATAATCTGTGCGAATGCGCCGAAGGGTGTGATGCTTACGATAGTAACATCAACAACATCGCCTTCGTGATATTCAGCAACAAACTTGTTCCAGGGGTTGTCCTCTTCCTTCTTGCAGCCGAGTGATACTCTCTTCTTCTCGGGGTCAAAGCTCTTTACATATACATCGAGCTTGTCGCCGATCTTAACGATCTCTCTGGGGTGCTTGATTCTGTTCCAGGTAAGCTCGCTTGAGTGAACCATACCGTCAACTCCGCCGAGGTCAACGAATACGCCGTAGCTTTCGATAGACTTAACTTCACCTGTGAACTTCTGGCCTACTTCAATGTTCTCCCAGAACTTAGCCTTAGCGGCATCGTTTGCTTCCTTCTTAGCCTGACGGATAGAACCAACAACTCTGCCTCTTGCCTCTGTTACTTCGATAACCTTGAAGGGAACTGTCTTCTTGAGAAGCTCTTCAAGCTTGCCGTCCTTGGGAACGCCTGTCTGGGAAGCTGGGATGAATACTCTTGTACCGTTGGAGATAATGATAACGCCGCCCTTAACTACCGATGATACTTCACCTTCGAGCGTTTCATTATTTTCCATAGCGGCTGCGAGCTTTTCTACGCCGAGAACGCTGTCAACCTTCTTCTTGGAAAGTGTAACTGTACCTTCTGCGTCATTTACAGCTGTAACGATGGCTTCGATCTCATCGCCAACCTTGACAACATCTGAGGGAGCTGCATTGGGATCCTGCGAAAGCTCGCTTGCAGGAATGTAGCCCGAGTGCTTTGTGCCTAAGTCTACAACAGCTTCGTTCTTGTTTACAGCTACTACTAAAGCCTTGACCCTGTTCCCTATATATACTTTTTTGAAGGTCTTGTCAACCTCCGCCATGAAGTCGAATCCTTCTTCATTGTTGAGAATTTCGCTCATAATTCTATGAACCTCCTTTATTATATAGGCAGGTGTCGAAGCTCCTGCCGTTATACCGACCGTACCGCCCTGCAAAGGGAGCAGGCTAAGCACTGCGGCTTTATCAATATCACTGCCGTCCTGCGTAAATATTACAGGGCAGTGTTTTTGACTTATCTGTGCCAGCTTTGCGGTGTTGCTGGAATTTTTTCCGCCGACCGTGACCATAAGCGCCGAACGCCGTGCAAGCTCCTCGGTTTCCTTTTGTCTTTCAGCCGTCGCACTACATATTGTATCAAAAATCGTGATATTTGTATAGTGTTTTTTTGCAACTTGAACGCAAGATTGCCATTTTGACGAATTAAACGTCGTCTGAGCAACCATGATTAGTGCATTTTGACGAGGAAATTTCTGCAATTCTGCCATTTTTTTCAGCTCGTCCGAGTCACGCACCACTGTTACCTCATCCGGATTTCTGCAATGCCCGACTATCCCGATGACCTCCGGGTGATCGGGGTCGCCCGCTATGATAACGGGGCATTCCGACTTTGAAACAATGTTGTGTATCTTTGCGACAAACGGGCAGGTAGCGTCAATACAGCTTATGCCCTTGTCGTGTATATAATCCGTGACCGATTTTGCAACGCCGTGAGAGCGGATTATAAGCGTCCTGCCCTGCGGCAGATCGTCCGGTGAATCTATGGGGTATACTCCCAGCTTCTGAAGCCTTGCTATCTCACTGCCGTTGTGTATCAGTTCTCCGAGCGTATAGCAGCTGCCGTTTTCTTCTGCGGCTTTTTCCGCAATTTCGACAGCACGCTTAACGCCGAAACAGAAGCCTGCGCTCTTTGCCGTTTCAATATTGTAACGGCTCACTTGCTTTCCTCTTCCGCCTGCTTTTCGGGCTTCGGGTTATATTGCTTCGGGAGCGGATCGCCGTATTCGCTCATACCGTCCATCAGCATCTTTATATTATCCATAATAAGATTTGAAACACGTCTTAGCTCTGTTCTGTCGTCGCTGTTCAGTGCGATATGCTCCGCAGGAATCATCTCGCCTACCGAGATCCATACTTTTCTGCGGAAGCCCTTTTTCCCGTACTTTATGCACATCGGAAGAACGGGGGCATTTGTCTTGCCTGCGATAACCGCAATACCCGATTTCGCTCTGCCGATATTGCCGTCCTTAGAACGTGTGCCTTCGGGAAATATTACGAAAGCTCTGTTCTTCTCAAGGTCGGCTATGGCGTGGTTAATGGCACTGCCGTCACCTGCGCCTCTTACAACGGGGAACGCTCCGCACTTTGTAATAAGCCAGGCGAAGAATTTATTTTTTTCAAACAGCTCAATCTTCGCCATAAACGAAAAGTGCGCCTTGTTCACAGCCGCTATCAGCGGAGGATCGCCGTAATCCTGGTGATTGCAGGCGATTATATAGCCGCCCTTTATGCCGTTCTTATACGGTCTGTTGTCACCGCCGATTACCTTAATCCTGTATTTTATGTGCATTGAAAGACATACTATCTTCCTGAAAAATTCATACATTATCTGATTTCTGCCTTTTCTTTGATTATTCTGACAAGCAGGTCGCACGAGCCTTCAAAATCAAGCTCTGTCGTATCCGCAAGCACTGCGTCGTCGGCTTGCTTCAGCGGTGCAATTTCTCTTGTCATATCGTTGTGGTCACGCTGTTTAAGATCCGTAAGCACGCTCTCGTAAGATACAGCCGTACCCTTTGCGATAAGCTCGTCATAACGGCGCTTTGCACGCACCTCGGCATCTGCTGTAAGATATATCTTCACGGTTGCGTTAGGAAGTACAACAGTTCCTATATCCCTGCCGTCCATTATCACGTCACGGCTTTCTGCCATATCACGCTGAAGCTGAAGGAGGAATGCTCTTACAGCCGGGATAGCGGAAACCTTGGAAGCCGCCATGCTTATTTCGGGTAAGCGTATCTCATCGGAAACGTCATAGCCGTTAAGATATATGTGCTGTGTGCCGTCCTTTATCTTTACGTCAAGAGAAATATGCGAAAGTGCCGCACTTACTCTCACGGGGTCGTCCATATCAACGCCGTTGCGGTCGCAGAAAAGACCTATACAACGGTACATAGCGCCCGTGTCAACGTATATAAAGCCTAAACGCTTTGCGCATTCTTTGGCGATGGAGCTTTTGCCCGCTCCTACAGGGCCGTCAATAGCTACTGCAATACTCATATCTTTTCTTCTCCAATTTACATATACACTAATTATAACACGGTTTTTATCCGATTGCAACAGGGAAAATGTGAAAATTAAGCGAAATAAACGGTTTTTAAGCCTGTAAAGCAAAGAAAATTCCCCGAAAAACGAAAATGCTTTTCGGGGAAATATGTCAGTTTGTTTTTGAAAGCTGTTTTTTCTGCGCTCTTTTAAGATACGCAGGAGAAAGCAGACGCAGTTGTTTTTTTACGGTGTTTCTCACCTCACGGCAGTCGGAAATATAGCTGCCGCCGTTTCCTTTGCCGGCCATATACTGTCTTGCTATCATTCCGTACAGCGTTATAAGCACCTTTAAGGTCATAACGGAAATCCTTGTGCGACAGCTGTAATAGATGCCGTTTTCCGCAAGATATTCCGACAAGATGAGATATGCCTCAAGATAGCTGTCAACCATTTTTCTTCCTGCAAGACCCGTTATGCTGTCGGGACGGTGGGCATAGCTGTAAAGCACCTTTCGTGTGAAGGCAACATTTTCCGCACAGGCAAACAGGCGTGGTGTTGTAATAACGTCCTCAAAGCACTTTCCGACAGGGTAGGATATATTGTTGTCAGTGAAGAGCGAGCGTCTGTACAGCTTGTTCCATGCGTAATTTCTTACCGAAACATCGGAAATCAGCTTTTCAAATGCCTTTTTTCCGCCGATTACGCCGTTACGGTGGGAAAGAAGCACATTTATACTGCGGTCGGATTTTTCAAAGTAATTGCAGTATCTGCACTGTACTATGTCTGCGTTGTTTTTTACGGCGAGCGTGTACATTTCGGAAATGTAAAAGGGAGAAACAAAGTCGTCGCTGTCAACAAAGGCGATATATTCGCCTTTTGCGTTTGCAAGACCTGTGTTTCTTGCGGCTGAAAGGCCTGCGTTTTGCTGAGTGATTATTTTTATAAAATCATACTTGCTTGCAAACCTGTCCGCTATCGTCATGGAATTATCTTTCGTTCCGTCATTCACAATGATTATTTCGTATTCGTATCCGAACTCCTGACGGACAAGCGAATCAAGACAACGTTCAATGTATTTTTCAACGTTGTATACGGGAACGACAACACTTACGGCAACCGCACGCTCTCGCATATTATCTGTGTTCATATAAACCTCTCCTGAATAGAAAATAGCTGCAGATAGAAAACTCGGACTATGGTATATCGGGGATATAAACAAATTCTACTACGAAAATTATACAACTAAAATAAATAGCAGTCAATCTGAAAAACGTGTAAAAGTTTGTAAAACAAAAAAATACGGCAGTTTAACGAATAATCATATGCTTAAAGGCTGATAATTAAACAAAAAGAACAAACGGAGATGATAGCTTGAAAAGCGTAAGAATATGCGTTGCCACAATCACGGCAGGCGTGGTGTGCATTGCGGTGATGCTCGGGATACTGAGTGCCGCAATATATGCCGAAAACGAAAGCGGCAACAGCTTTATAGGGCTGATGTATCATCAGGTGTTAAAGGATGAAAGCAGAGCCGGAAAATATATAATTACTCCAAACGAGCTGGAGAGCGACCTTGCGTATCTGTCCGGAAACGGTTATGTTTCCGTTCTTCCGTCCCAGCTTGTGAAAATTCGTGAGCAGGGCGGCAGACTGCCGGAAAAAACGGTTGTGATCACGTTTGACGACGGGTATGAAACGGGACTTTATTATGTGCTGCCGCTGCTGAAAAAATACGGAATGAAGGCGGTCATAAATGTTGTCGGCAGTTATACGGACGAATATTCCCGTATCAACGAAGAGGGAAAGCACTTGTCTTATGCTTACCTGACATGGAATGAAATAAAGACGCTGTCGGACAGCGGTTATGTCGAAATAGGGAATCACACCTACGATATGCACTCGAACAACGGGGATAGAAACGGCTGTGCGAGAAAAGAAAACGAGAGCGATGAGCAGTACCGCACGGTGCTGTATGAGGATGTGGCAAGGCTGTCGGACAAATTACATCAGGTCACAGGGAAAAGGCCTGTCGCTTTCGCATATCCCTTCGGGTCGCTGAGTGAGGGAAGTGCGGAGATAATCGGCAGTGCGGGCATAAGCGTGTTTATGACCTGCTGTGAACAGCCGTGCAGTATGAACAGAAACGGCAGGATAGTGATAAACCGCTATAACAGAGAAAGCGGAAGAACGGCACAGCAGATATGCGAGGAATTCAACAACGCATTTTAGCAAAAGTCGGAAAAGATAAAGAAAAACCGGGAGTCCGTAAAAACGAACTCCCGGTATTTTTCCGTTATTTCTGATTACTTAGACTCAGAAACGCTTGTTGAGCTACCAACGCTTGAACCTGATGTTGTGTTGTTGCCGCAAGCTGTTGCCATAGCTGCTACCATAGCTACTACTGCTACTAAAGCTAAAATCTTTTTCATGTCTTTAATCTCCTTACAGTAAGTTTGTATCGATCTATAATGCCAAGTCTCTCGCTTGGCTGAAATGAATTATACATAAATTTTACGTTACGGTCAAGTGGGTTTTACCTTAATTTGTTTAATCGGCTTAATTTTCGTTCAGATTGACAAAAAAGAATGTAATCGTTTAAATGAAACTGGACATTTTTTTCGTTATGGTGTATAATATGTGAACAAAGCACACGCAAAGGCCCGAATTTGTTACACTGCTGTAACTATAAATGCAGAATATGGATATCGCTATCCGATTTGCAATGTGAAAAGTGTAATAATATGTATATTTTGGGCGAAAATACTTGCCATGTGCCGAAAAAAGAAGTAAAATCAGCATAATTCAAATGGTTTCAGAAAGGAAAATGATAGTATGGCAAACGTACCTACACCGCACATAAAGGCAAAAATGGGAGAAATTGCAGAGAAAATTCTTATGCCGGGAGATCCGTTAAGGGCAAAATTCATAGCCGAAAATTATCTTTCGGACGCAGTCTGCGTTAACGACACAAGAAATATGCTCGGCTTCACGGGCAATTACAAAGGCTCAAAGGTAACGGTAATGGGAAGCGGAATGGGAGTTTCATCCATAGGTATATACAGCTATGAGCTGTTCAATTTCTATGAAGCCGAAACGATCATAAGGATCGGAACGGCAGGTGCGCTTGTACCACAGGTTCAGCCCAGAGATGTGATAATAGCACAGGGTGCCTGCCACGATACTAATGTTGACAGGCAGTACGGCTTGCCCGGAACGTATGCGCCCATAGCCGACTTCGGACTTGTGAAAAGAGCGTATGAGCTTGCGACAGAGAAAAATATCAAGGCTCACGTCGGAAATGTATTGACGGGAGAGGTGTATTACGATGCGTCGGACAGCCTTTCGGCATGGTCGAAAATGGGTGTTCTTGCTGTGGAAATGGAAGCGGCGGCACTTTATATGAATGCGGCGGCGGCAGGCAAGAAGGCGCTGTGTATATGTACCGTTACAAACAACCCTCTGACAGGAACGGAGGACATTACACCCGAAGAACGTGAAAAGACCCTTACCGATATGATCACTATCGCACTTGATGTGTAACCGCTGTTTTCTTTATTTATTTTTAATAGTATACAGCCATATCGGCGCAATATGCCCCGAATGGCTGTATGTATATGTCAAAACTAAAAAACGATGAAAAAATGCCTTAAATTGGCGAAAACATAGTTCGTTTTTCGGCAATTTTACATAAAATTTTGCTTTGAAAATTGTTTGATATGCCATTAAAGTTTTCTTGCTATTCGCTAAAACTTATGGTATAATTTTGTTATATAATAATTTCCATTTGATGTGGAGGTTGTTTATTCTGTTATGATGAATGGGGGATAACCAGTGACAACTTTTGCTTACGTTGCTACCGACGTAAACGGTAAAAAGGTAAAAGGCACCGAAATGGCGGAAGATTCCGTTGAACTTATTGATAAGCTCCGACAAAAAGGCTTGTTCTGTACATCTTATAAGGATGCGTCAAAGAACAAGGCGGCAGATGTCAAGTTCAAGTTCAAGACGAAGGATCTGTCGTTCTTCTGCCGACAGCTTGCGGCGATGCTTACATCAGGTGTAAGCCTTGTAAAGGCACTTCAGATATTGCAGGCGCAGACTGAAAATAAAAAACAAAAGCAGGTGCTTCTCGATATATATGAGGAGGTACAGAAGGGTCGCAGCTTCTCTGAGGCTATAGCTACAAAGCCCGGTGTATTTCCGTCACTTTTCGTCAGTATGGTCGGCGCAGGTGAAGCGTCCGGTAACCTTGATACAATCATGAACCGTGTATCAGAGCATTACGCAAAGGACAGCAAGACGCAGAACAAGATCAAGGGTGCTATGATTTATCCTATCGTACTGCTTGTGCTTCTGGTAGTTATTATGATAGCGATGTTCACGATGATCATGCCTATGTTCCGTGACCTTGCGGGCGATTCTGAAATGCCTCCGCTGTCTGCGGCTATTTTCGGAATAAGTGACTTTATGATAAACCAGTGGTACATTCTTGTCATAGTCGTGATCGCAATTGTAATCGTACTGCGACTTATTGTCAAGACCCCTTCGTCAAAGCTCAAGTGGGACGAAATGCTTCTGAAATTACCTAAGGTCGGAGGGCTTCTTCGTACAATTTACACTGCACGTTTTGCCCGTACAATGTCAAACCTTTTCTCGTCCGGTCTTCAGATGGTAGACTGTATCGAAAAATCGGTAGGCACTCTCGGCAATACATATATCATAAAGCAGTTTGAGGATGTAGTCGAAAACGTAAAACGAGGCGAGTCGCTCTCGGTAGCGATGGGCAGAGTAAACGTATTCGACGGTATGTTCGTATCGATTGTCTATGTCGGTGAGGAGTCAGGTACTCTTGATACCATCCTTGCTAAATCGTCAGATTATTACGACGATGAAGCCGACTCAGCAATATCAAGACTTGTAGGCCTTATGGAGCCTGTAATGATCATCCTTATGGGTGTCATGGTAGGTTGCTTGCTTGCAGGTGTATTCCCGATTCTTTACTCAGGTATGGAAGGTATGGGCAATACTTAAAAAGCAACGAAAATTAAACCTAATAAGCAGGAAGGAATTATTGAGATATGTTATCTATTGATATTACCGACAGACAAATCAAGCTCGTGCGTGGTACTTCACAGGGTTCGAAAATCAAGATTGATGAGGTTGACTTCAGAGAGATCGAAAAGGGTCTTGTTTCAAACGGCTACATAGCGGATGTTCCGCTGGTTGCGGCTGAAATAATCGACATGATCAACACAAGAGCCATCAAGGAAAAGGATACCATCGTATCAATCAGCTCAAGCTCGATACTCTACAAGGAGCTTATGCTCCCCAAGCCCAGAAAGCTCTCCAATACAGCCGCTATCGAGGCTATGATAGGAAGCAACATGGGTATATCGGGCGACTACAACATTTCATATACCATAGTAGGTGAAACCGTAGACGAGAACAAGAACCCTCTTATCAAGGTTCTTGCCACAGCCTGCCCTCAGCGTCTTGTTGACGGCTATGTAAAGCTGTTCACTCATATGGGCCTTTCGCTCAAGGCTGTAAACATTTCAAACAACGCAATTTCACGTCTTATCCAGAACACTCCCAAGATGTCGGGTTATATGCCGCTCCTGCTTGTTCAGATAGACAAGGAGTTTCTGAATATCAACCTTTACGAAGACAACGTTCTTTCGTTCTCAAGATATTTCAAGATCGACCCCGCTGATTATAATAACGCAGAGGACTATGTTAACCAGGCTATATATGATAACCTGTTCAGAATGTTCCAGTTCTTCCAGTCAAGGAAGGATATGAAGCCTATCAAGGAAATGATGTTCTACGGCGAGATAGACGACTTTATTGCGCTTACGAACACCGTATCGGGCTTCAATGTTTCGTGTCACATTATGAGCGCCCCCACGACTATAGCGTCAAGAGCTGACTTTGAGTTTACCGTATACGCAAACGCTATCGGCGCACTCTATAAGGTAAACAAGGAGCTTGAGCATATCAACCTTCTTGATACTACAGCGGCAAAGGAAAGCAAGGGCCTTAACACCTTCTTCATCGGACTTGGTGCGGCGGCTCTCATAAGCGTTCTTGCGGTTGTCGGCGCAAATGTTGTTGTAGATGTTATCAACAACAGCATAAAGGGCGAGATAACAAAGGTGCAGGCACAGATAAACGATACAGAGCTTCAGGCAAGACTTACGACCTTACAGCAGAAGGAAGGCGTTCTCGAAAACTTCCAGAGCTATAAGAACTCAATAGCAAATGCCGAATTGATGTACAATTATATGCCTAAGGGCACTACAACGGTATATAAGATGCTCAAAGAACCGTTCACGGCAAATCAGAACGGAATCGAAAGCGTCACAAGCGATGCTGTACGCAAGAATCTGAACGGTATGAAGCTCGTAGATAGCGTTTCAATCTCCGGCTATTCTGTAAGTGCTACCTTCAGCTGTACGAATCAGGCACAGCCTTCACAGTATGTAAGAGCGCTGATAGCTCAGGGCTATTTCGAAAACATTACATATAACGGATATGCGGTTGAGGTCGGTGAAGACAAGAAGGAAACCATTACATTCGGTCTTACGATGCTGTTAAAGGCAGGTAACGATGTTACCATAAATAAGGACGATGCCAACAGCATGATCGAAAATGAAGCAAACGGCGATCAGACAGATGATACTTCATCTACAGAATCTACTGCACAGTAATGGGGAAAGGACATACAGAACATGAAGATCAGTAAACAGGAACGAATCCTAATAGTTGTATTTTTAGTTGCCGCAATTGTAGGCGTTGGCATATTTGTATTTATTCTTCCCAACTTTAACAAGATAGGCGATAACAATAAGCAGCTCGCATCTGTAAAGCAGCAGTATCAGGAGATACTGACAAAGCTCGAGCATGAGTCAACAATAGACACCGAGATCAGCCAGGCGTATGAAGACGGTAAGAACCTTGCCGACAATTTTTTCAACGACCTCACAGAATACGAGGCTGACGAGATTATGCGTAAGTTCATCGCAAAGGGCAAGGATATAACCATCGACGGCCTTTCGATTTCCCCCTTCTCGACAGAGGCACTTTCTGTATCGGTATTTGCACCTACAGAGGTAACATATCCCCTTAAGGATTTTGCAAACACGGTTGTTGAAACACCCGATAAAGAAACAGACTTCAGCAAGCTCAGCACAAGAGAGCTTGTTATGTACGCAAAGAAGCTCCAGGCGACACTTCTTGCCGCAAGCGATCCTGTAACGGTAGGCTCGATAACGGTTTCTTTCACCGCTCACTCAAACAAGCTCCAGAATCTCCACGATTTTGCGGATCTTCTTTTCTCGGGCGAGTATGAAAAGAACGGAAAGGCAAAAGCGATCTCTATCGGATCAATCAGCTATGCAATGGGAGAAACGGCAAAAGCCGAGTCCGGCGAGAACAGCTCCGAGAGCGATTACACAATGGAGTTCTCCGTAAATCTGCTCTGCATACAGCCTGTTGCAGATCCCTTTGCTGCTAATAACAGCACAGCCGAATAAACGGCTGCTTACAAGTAAGAAATGAAAGGATGAAACGCTATGAACAAACATAACAGAAAAGCGTTAATGATGAAAAGGGCGTTACTGCGGCTGAAAGGCGGCAAGGGAAGCGTTTTATTCTTCATTATCGCTATAATGTCGGTTATGATAGTTCTTGCATCTGCGGTTTACTATTCCACTGTTTCCGCACGAAAGCAGGTCGAGATTGAGTACGGCGATGAACAGTCCTATCAGAGTGCGATTGCGCTGAACAATATAATTTCCGACTACATAACCAAAAAGCCCAACAGTGATTTTGTAAAGACAATCGCCGGAATGAAAACAAACGGCGAAACGATAGTAAGTACAAGTGCCGATGGTATTGAAGGCTTCAGCGAGCTTGCTCCGGGTCTTGGTGACTACAAGATAACCGTCACCAAGGTAGCTGACGGCACAGAGGAAGGCTCAAAGGTCGTTCGTATTACGACCGATGTGACCGTAAACGGCGAAAAGTCCACCATATCAACAGTCGGCGAATTCAAGGTAAAGGAAGAAGCGTATAACTTTGACCGTTTCTTCACATCGACAGGCTACGCTCCGAATGACGTTTATATGTCCGGTATGGATATTACCTCGACGATGTACCTTGACAACGAGTACAGCCAGGTAGGCGGCGAGCAGGGCGGATCGCACATCGACCTCTATTCGGAAATAATAGCGGCGGGTACTCTGAAGCTCAACAATGCGCCTATCAACAGCGGAAAATCCAATAATCCCATAGATCTGACAGTCGGAAACAACCTTTATCTCAGCAAGGCAGCCGGCGACGGTCTTAACCTTCAGGGCGGTACACTGAGAGTAGGCGGCAGTGTTGCTCAGCTCAGCAACTGCTTCCCGTTCAGAAGGGGCAATATGTACTATATCATGGGCGACTATTACGGCGCTTGTGCAAGTACGGAAGCCGATCTCACCGATATGATATGCGTTGACGGTGATTTTGTTGTATTCGGCAATATGAAATACAGCGGTAAGTTATACGTTAACGGCAACGTTTACGTTGATAAATCGCACAATCAGGGACTTATCTCAAATCAGATGTATGTAGGCGGAAATATCTATTTCTCGCCCAGCTTCGGCAATATGGAAAACTATGTGAAGCATATCACATTCGTTGACAGCGACGGAAGCAAGCATACCTATAGCAATCTGACCGATGCAAAGGCTTCGGGCAGAGTGGTTGAGTGTGCTTCGGCTATCACTCTTACGCTTGACGAAAAGGCCACTATCACCGACCTTAAGGAAAGCATAGACGACATAAAGGCTGTAAACGGCAATGGCGGCTATACTTATGTATGGCCCTCACAGGAAAAGCTGTGCGACAACATTGACGATGTCAAGGCAGAGATCAACAGAAAGATAGGCGACCCCAAGTACATAAACTGGAACATTGAGAGCAAGTTCAAAAACGGCGAAACTCTCAAGGAAGCAACAAACATTGAATATAAATTTGTTGATTACAAGGCTGAACACGTTGTAACGTTTTCGGCAAAGGATAAGACCGAATATGTAATGGGAAATATAAAATTCCCGATAAGCTATGACAACTTCGGAATAATATTTGATACAGACGCAGGCGGCGGAACATATAAGGATATATATGTATATCTCAAGCCCAACTGCGAGTATTACGAAGAAAACGGTCAGGAAAAATACCGTGCGGAAGATCCTACGAAGTACAACTGCTTTATGTGGAATCCTCCCAAGGGCTCAAGCTATGTCGGTGAGAAGAACAACAACCCGTTCCATGTATTTGTAAAGGGCAAGGGCTCGCTTATACTGGTACTGCCGGACGGCGTTAAGTATGTAGCAAACTGGCAGAGCTATGTCGGACATATAGCTATTTACGAAAAGATAACCGGCAAGACGGTTACAGCAGCAAACAGCCTTGATGCTATCGGTGCATTCGGCGGTATCAAGGGCAAGATAAACGATATTCTTATCAATGACAAGACCAGCAAGAAGAACGCTTGCTTCACAGATGAGTTCATAAATGAAACAGGCGACAGCGGAACAAAGACATATGTACATAACAATGTGTTCCTTGTAACTATTGATAAGAACGCTGCAATGAACTTCCAGCCTCAGCAGAATATGTTCGCAGGATTTATCTATGCGCCGTATATGACGTTTGAGGCAAGCTCGGAGGGCGGTCAGGCGGGTATGCTCGGCGGTATGATAGTTTCCGACTATACAATGAAGGAAACGTCAAACACATATATGTGTACCATACCCTATGATTACTACGACAGATTTGTAACGCCCGGTGCAAACGAGGCACAGAAAGAAGAAGAACGTCTGAAGTACATGGAGAAGCTGATGGCTGAATCCGGCTGTACGACAACAATAGGCTCATCTGTCGCTAAGACGTGGCGAGTTTATGGTTATAATTAATGAAAGGAGCGATAGCTATGAAGCAATTAAAACGTTTGCTTAGGAAAAAGGGCTTCACAATATCCGAAGTTCTGGTAGCTATGATGATATTTGCTATAATGACGGCTATCGTAATGCAGATATTAGCTATAGCGATAAATCAGCACAAGAATAATGTCAACAGCGAAAAGGATATGGATAAGCAGGTTCAGGATATTGTTGAGTATAACAGCAATATGGTCAAACGTGAAACGGCAGATATGGCGATCAACTTCGTAAGAACAGGAAGCAACAAAGTCGCTTCTATCGACATAACCGGAGCGGATATTATGAGAAATAACGCCGCCGAAGCAAGCGGTGACGGCAGACTTGAGCTTAATACCATAAAGGCGAATATCGACAAGGACACAACAGGCGACGATGACAACAAGGATAACGCAGGTATGGTATCCGAGCATGACCATATTTACGGTACAAAGGGCATTACAAGCGTAATGGTCACCGAAACAACAGCGGAAAAGGACGATTCTACAAAGACAATTACTCTCAGCGTTACGGTAACGGACAGCAAAAATGTTCTTATGAAAGCGGAGAGCAATTCACTGAAGGTAGTAATTCCCGATAAAAACGCAAATCCTAAGGTCACAATAAACGGAAGCAATATGAAATATGAGCCGCTGTCAAGCACCAATTACAGATTCACAGCGCTAAGCAAGGCAACGTCATATTCTTTCACGATCAAGTTCGAATTATCCAATGATGATTATGCAAGTGAATATAAATCGTTTGCAAAATATTTCATCGATCACGAGTATGACGGAAGCGATGAGGCTACATTGCGCTCGGCGACGTTCAAGGATTCGAAAGATCCCGGCGTTTATAACCAGAGATAACGGGAGGGCTTATGAAGTTAGCGAGATTACTGAAAAAGAAGGCCTTCACGCTGGTAGAGCTTATAATCGCAATGGCGATAATGATGATACTTATCGTTGCGGCTATGTCGATGTTCAATCCCGTCAGCAGCATTATAAAATCCATTGACGAGGATGTAGTGACAAACGCTATTGCCGACAGTATGACGACCTACATACATTCAAAGGTGAACACCTGCTCGACGTACAACATTGACATTTACGATAATACATCGCTTACTGCCGATGCGTCTGCTGATGAAAGTGCTGCGAAAAGATGCAAGTCGATGCTCAGCTCGATAAAGAATCCGACAGCCGAGTCTTCGTATTGTATGGTGCTTCGCAGGAAGGATGATACTTTCCAGTTATACGACTTCGGAAAGATTACAAGCGTGGCACAGTTCACTGCAAGAGTAAATGACATTGAGAAATATGCGCTTTTCAACAACGAGTATTATAATGATGTAGATTTCCGTTTCACCTTTGAAACGAAATCGGGCTGGTGTAAAATTGGCATCACCTCGCTTGAGAGGGAAACAGGCAACGTTGTGGTTGAAACCAGAACTGATATGTTCAAGCTGGTGAATATAACATCGACACCTGAAAGCAATCCTGTTCTCAAGGATTATACAACTGTAGGAACAGACAAGAACATTGTGATTTTCTATAACATTATAGATTACACGAAGTACACACCCGGAGCATAATAAAAATCCCCCGCCTTAATCGGCGGGGGAAATATAACGCTTATTTTACAGCATTGAAAGATAAGCCTTGATAATGGTTTCACCGCAAAGCATACCGACTGCAAGTCCTACGCTCAGTGCAGGACCGAAGGCAATGCGGCGGCGCAGCTTTATCTTTGTTATCTTGCCGTTTTCCACGTTTGCACGGAATACATATTCCTTGCTGTCGGGAAGCTCGCCCATTACTTCATTCAGCTCATTGCCGAGTGACTCTGTTGCGGCTTTAAGCTCATCGCCCGAAAGATTCCACGCTTTTTCTTCAAAAAGCTCAGGGTCGATCTTGCACTTGCCGTGTTCAAATTCACCTATGATAACATCCTTCGAGCTGTCGGCAACCTTGCCCTCGCACCACTCTGTGAGTTTTTCGCTGATTTTTGCGGATTGCTCCTTTGTGAACCGTGACGATACGCAAAGCACGATTAGCCCGTAGACAGCGCCCACCACAACACCTATAACGGCTGAGGGAACTATCTTCCAGCCAAGCACAAAACCCGATGCCGCCATAAGCTGAACATCGCCGCCGCCCATACCGCCGAATAAAGCGAGTATAGCAAACGGAACTGCGATAACAGCCGCACCTGCAAAATGCTCCCACCAGGGCATATTAGGCTCGGTGAAGAACGTGGCGATACCGAGTACGGCTATCGAAATCGTACACCAGTACGGGATTTCCATATGGTCAATGTCGATACAGCTGAGGACTATCAGCAGTGAGAAGAATACGATTGCGACCACCATCGGCAGACTTGCCGAAAATCTTATGTAGGCGAGCAGGAACATTATTCCCGTCAGAGCCTCGACAACAGTGTAACGTGCCGAGATAGGAGCCTTACACTTGCGGCACTTGCCGCCTAAGAATATCCAGCTGAATATCGGCACAAGGTCATACGGCTTTATCCGTTCACCGCAAGAAAAGCAGTGAGAAGGGTCGTTTACGATCGACATATGCAGGGGAGTGCGGTAGATTACCACATTCAGAAAACTGCCAATGACTGAGCCGAAGATAAACACAAGCACGCAAATTACGGTATCATACCATAGTATACCTGTCATATATATAACCATCCTTTCCTTTTTGGAACGCTGTAACAACGGTACAGATTTTAACAAATGGGGTTTGGGGCAACGCCCCAAGAGTAGGGTCGCAGGGGCGACAGCCCCCGTATTCTCCCCCTTTCCGGGGGAAAGGGGGCAGTTCGGCAAGGATGCCGAAATAAGGACACACAAAGCTTTGCATGATGCAAAGCCATCAAAGTGTCCTAAAGGGGATAGGGATATTAAATCCGCTCTGCGCTATAAAATTAGCTTTTGTTTCAATCTGAACGCTGTAAAACAGCGTATGGATATTTTACCACATATCGCCGCCTTTTTCAAGTACAGGCGGCAAGTATACCACTAATCACAGGGGGAACAGTTTAATGAAGAACATACCGATAGGACAGATTCTTGTTGAGAACGGATTTCTGAAAGAGGATCAGCTTGAAGAAGCCCTTGAAAAACAGCGCAGTGAGCCGGGTAAAAAGCTCGGCGACGTATTGCTCGAGCTGGGCTATGTTTCAGAAACACAGCTTGCGCAGGCACTGTCTATCCGTCTTAAAGTGCCGTTCATCGACCTCACAACCACAAAGATCGATATAGAGGCAGTCAAGAAGATACCTGAGGCTATAGCAAAGAAGAACTGCTGTGTAGCGTTCCAGATGAACGATTCACGTCTTACTGTTGCTACAGACGATCCTATCAACTTCTACATATTCGAGGAGCTGAAGGTTATCTCCGGTATGGAGATACACGCAATGATAGCTACCCGTACAGCTATCAACGAAACTATCAGCAAGGCATATTCACAGCAGACCGTAAGCAATGTTATGGATAACCTCAATAAAGAGTACAACAATGCTACGGACAATGTTATCCAGGACGACCCCGAATCAGGCGAGCGTGTTGATAATGCACCTATCGTTAAGCTGGTAAATACAATAGTTGAAACCTCATTCAGAATGAATGCGTCGGATATTCATATAGAGCCTTTCAAGGACAGAACAAGAATAAGGCTCAGAGTAGACGGCGAGCTTATCGAGCAGATGAAGGTAAAGCCTGCCGCACATAACTCGCTTATCACCCGTATAAAGATACTCGGCGGTATGAACATTGCCGAAAAGAGAATACCTCTTGACGGCCGTTTCGGTATGACCATCGACGGCGTAAACCTTGACGTCCGTGTATCTACCATACCTACCGTTTACGGTGAGAAGTGCGTTATCCGTCTGCTTTCAACGGCAGATGAAAAGACAAGAAAGATAACCGACCTCGGTATGACGCTGTACAACTACGAAATGTTCAAGCAGATTATACGTTGCCCGCACGGAGTTATGCTGGTTACGGGACCTACAGGTTCGGGTAAATCTACAACGCTGTACGCAACGCTCGGTGAGCTTTCAAAGCCCAACGTTAACATAGTTACCGTTGAGGACCCTTGCGAAAAGAAGATAGACGGTGTAAACCAGGTACAGATCAACGCAAAGGCAGGTCTTACATTTGCGGCGGCTCTGCGTTCTATTCTCCGTCAGGACCCGGATATAGTAATGGTCGGTGAGATTCGTGACGGTGAAACCGCAGACATCGCTATCCGTGCCGCTATCACAGGTCACTTGGTTCTTTCGACCCTCCATACAAACGACGCCGCAGGTACTATCCTCCGTCTTGTTGATATGGGTGTTGCGCCTTACATGGTTGCATCATCTCTTGTCGGAGTTATCGCACAGCGACTTGTAAAGCTGCTTTGCCCGGAGTGCAAGGAGAAGGTAATGCTTACCGATCCTGCCGACTTAAGACTTGTCGGAAAGACAGAGCCGGTCGAAATATGCAAGGCTCATTACGGCGGATGCCGCTCATGCCATAATACAGGCTATAAGGGCAGAACCGCTATCCACGAGATAATAGTAAGCTCGAACGATATAAAGGAGCTTATCTCAAGCGGCGCAACAGCCGAGCAGATAGGCGCACAGGCTGAAAAGAACGGAACAAAGCTGCTGAGAAGCAACGTTACCGATATGGTGCTTGCAGGCACTACAACGCTTGACGAACTGGTAAAAGCCACCTACTCCGTATAATACGGATGCGGTGTTAGCAATATGTCTTTTTAAAAGGAGAATAAAAAGGTGGATATTAACAAAATACTTGACGAAGCAAGAAGGCTCGGATGTTCGGACTTACACTTTACTGCGGGACTTCCTCCCGTTGTACGTCTGCACGGCAGTATCAAAAAGCTCAGCGGTTATCCCGACTGTACAGAGCCTATCATAGTCAATATCATAAATCAGATAACCTCAATGAAGCACAAGGCTTCTATCCAGAAGGGCCTTGACACCGACTTCTCGTATGTATCCGCATCCGGACACAGACACAGAGTAAACGTGTACAGACAGAGGGGCTATCACGCAATAGCAATGCGACTTCTGCGTAACGATATTCCTACGCTTCAGGATCTTATGCTGCCGGGACTTATGGGCGAGTTTGCGCTCCGTCCGAGAGGTCTTGTGCTGGTAACAGGCCCTACAGGTTCAGGTAAGTCAACGACTCTTGCTGCTATGATAGACCATATCAACCGCAACAAGAACTGTCATATTATTACAGTCGAAGACCCTATCGAATATCTTCACACACATAAGCAGTCAATGGTAAACCAGCGTGAGATCGGCGCCGATGTAGACAGCTTCGCAGGCTCACTGCGTGCCGCACTCCGTGAGGACCCCGATGTTATCCTCGTCGGAGAAATGCGTGACTTTGAAACTATCAATGCCGCAGTAACCGCCGCAGAAACAGGTCACCTTGTGCTTTCGACCCTGCATACGACAGGTGCCGCAGAAACCATCGACCGTATCATAGACGTTTATCCGCCTCACTCACAGGGTCAGATCAGAGCGCAGCTTGCAAACTCCCTCGTAGCCGTTATTTCACAGACGCTCGTTCCTACGGCTGACGGCAAGGGTCGTATCGCCGCTCTTGAGCTTATGAGCTGCACAGACGCTATCAGCTCGCTTATCCGTGAAGGTAAGATATTCCAGATTCCGAACTCCATCCAGACCTCTAAGGCTCTCGGTATGTTCTCGCTCGACCAGGATCTTGCAAGACTTGTCCGCACAGGTAAAATTACGGAAGAAGTTGCAAGAAGCCGTTGCCAGAACCCCGACGATCTCAAGAGATATATCGGAGCTTATTAATCAGCATAAATCATCAAGTGATGTTACAATGCCGCCAGTTTACACGGCGGCATTATTTATGCGCTTCTGAAAGGATTTTTTAATGAAATTTGTTATTCAAAGAGTGACAGGTGCGAGTGTGACCGTAGATAACGAAATAATCGGCAAGATCGGAAAGGGATTTCTGGTGCTGATAGGCATCTCGCAGACCGATACAAAGGAAATTGCCGACAAGCTGATACGCAAGATGACGGGGCTCCGCATCTTTGACGATGAGAACGGAAAGACAAACCTTGCACCTGCCGATGTCGGCGGAAGCCTGCTTCTTATCTCACAGTTCACGCTGTACGCTGATTGCCGCAAAGGTTACCGCCCCTCCTTTACAAGAGCCGGCTCACCCGATATGGCAAACGAGCTGTACGAGTATATCGTTGAGCAATGCCGGAAGTGTGAAAGCATAGCCGACGTGCAGACAGGAAGGTTCGGTGCGGATATGAAGGTAGAGCTTCTGAACGACGGTCCGTTCACGGTCATCCTTGACAGCAACGAGCTGATGTAACGTCACGCTCAGAGCCGAACCGATTGTATAAGTGGTGAAAATTACTGTAAATTCGCCCACTACATTTTTCGTCAAATTGCACAACTGAGAAAAATATTTTGTTGCATTTTTGTTAAATTCCCAATCAAACTATAGACAAACGGGTGAAAAAGTGTTATAATCAAGTCACATTAAAAGGAAACGCCGCAGCATAAAGCACAGCGCTCCCGGAAAGGACTTAAGTATGAATGAAATAAAATTAGGTAAAAAAATCTCCGAAGGTAAAACCGTTGACGTATATGAGAGCGGCGACCTTGCAGTAAAGGTATTCAAACCCGATGCACCCAAAACAGTAGTTTTCTATGAGGCTTTCATGGATTCAAAGGTTGAAGAAACAGGACTTAACGTTCCTAAGATAAAGGAAGTTGAGCTTATCGACGGGAAGTGGGCAATTGCTACAGAGCTTATAAAGGGCAAGACGCTTGCACAGATCATGCAGGAAGAGCCTGAGAACTGCGACGGCTATCTTGACGATATGGTTGAGCTTCAGCTTGAGATACACTCAAAGAAGGTTACAGGCATTTCAAAGCTGAAGGATAACCTCAGAGCAGAGATCGAGAGCCTTGACGTAATCGACCACATCAAGAGATACGATCTTCTGACCAGACTTGACAGCACACCCAAGCACGTTAAGCTGTGCCACGGCAACTTCGGTCCTGAGAACATAGTTATAACAGACGACAACAAGGTTTATATAGTTGACTGGATTGGCGCTTCGGCCGGTAATGCCAGTGCAGATGTTGCCAAGACATATCTGAAGCTCGCACTTACATCTACAGAAACAGCTGAGAAGTATCTCAACCTGTTCTGCAAGAAGACAAATACGGCAAAGACATATGTTCAGGAATGGCTTCCCATTATGGCGGCATCAACGCTCGCAAAGGGTGTTACAAGCAAGGAGGAGAAGGATCTTCTCTTTACATGGCTTGATGTTGTGGACTATTCTTGACGACAGCTTAATAACGATAATGACGCCCCGCTTCTGCGGGGCGTTTTTGTGTGCTTTTTATGTATACGGCACAGGGGATATATCGGAAACGTCGAAAAAACGGTGTGAGCGGCATCATTTTTGAATATTTTCTGAAAATTCGCCGTAAAAGGCTTAACATTTGCGCCGATTTGTGCTATACTTACAACGTGGTATACTCTGCTTCGGAAGAATATATCCTTGCCGACAGCGGCAATAATATTGTAAACAACACACCTTAAAAGGACGTAAATATGAGTCAGAAAAAAACCAATTATCTTAATGCAGACGTTGAGCTTGAGGAAAGTACGCCTGCGGTAAAGAAAAAATCAAAGAAAAAGCAGAACAAGACATTGAATACGGTAAAGCACGTTTTAGGAGTTATCGGAACGACGTTTCTCAGCCTGTTCATGATAGTAATTATAACCTGCTGTATAGTAGCGGTAACGCTTACTGTATATATAATGCAGTTTGCCGACAGTGCTTTTGATGTTGATCTCAAGAATGTCGATCTTAGCTATACCAGCTTTATTTATGCGAAGAACAGCGCAGGAGAGCAGGTGGAGGTAAAGCGTCTGTCAGGTGACGAGAATCGTATCTGGGTAAATATGGAGCAGATACCGAAGCACACTCAGGATGCATTCACGGCGGTCGAGGACAAGCGCTTTTACGAGCATGACGGCGTTGACTGGAAAAGAACGGTCCGTGTAACAATATCGACCCTGTTCAACGGTTACGGCGAGGGCGGCTCGACCATAACACAGCAGCTTGTAAAGAATATCACGGGCGACGACAGAGTAACTCCCGAACGTAAGATACGAGAGATATTCAGAGCGCTGAACCTTGAAAAGCAGTATACCAAGATAGATATACTTGAAGCGTATCTCAATCGTGTTCCTCTCGGAGGTACGGTTTACGGAGTAGGCTCGGCGGCTTACTATTATTTCGGAAAGACGGTCGATCAGCTGACAATTGCCGAAAGTGCGATACTTGCAGGTATGACACGTTCTCCGAGCGTGCTTAACCCTTATGCGAATCTTGAGCGTTCGAAGGAAAGACAGCTTTACGCACTGAAGTGTATGTATGAGCAGGGTCTTATTACGACCGACGAATATGAAGCCGCAAAGACAGAGAAGGTCAAATTCAGACTTATCGTTGAGGGCGACGCTTACGGTTATAAGGATCCCAGATATGATGAGTATTACGGAAACAACGCAAACAAGGACGAGAACAGCGACGGATATGACGATGAGGATACTTATGAGGCATATCGCTGGAACGAGTATGAAATAACTCAGAACTGGTATGTAGACGCTGCCATACAGCAGGTCATCGAGGATCTGAGTAAGGCAAAAGGCATGACCTATGCAGAGGCGAAGGCGGATCTTTATAAGGGCGGCTACAAGATATATCTCAATATGGATATGGATATACAGGAGAAGCTGGAAACCTTCTTCAAGGATCCGAACAACTTCTTCTACAGCTATGATAAGACTGCAATAGAAGAAAACTGCGCCCAGGCGGCATTTGTTCTTACCGACTACAGAGGTAACGTAGTGGCTCTTGCAGGCGGTATCGGTGATAAGCCCGGTGACGGCTGCTTCAACAGAGCTACACAGGCTATACTGCCTATCGGTTCGACAATGAAGCCTATCTCGGTTTACGGTCAGGCTGTAGATAAGGATATAATCAACTATTCTTCGATGATACTGGATAAATGTATCACGCTTCCCGACGGCACAAGCTGGCCGAGTAACTTTGAGGGCGATTACGGCTCGGGCGGATATATACCGGCGTGGTATGCGGTACAGCAGTCAAAGAACACTACCGCTGTCCGTATGGCACAGGTACTCGGAATAGACACCTGCTTCAACTTCCTTACGGATAAGCTGAACGTGACAACGCTTGACTACACCTATGACAAGGCATATTCACCCATTGCGCTGGGTCAGCTTACGCAGGGTATGACGCTTATGGAGCTTGCCGGTGCATATCAGATATTCGGCTCTGGCGGTGTATATTACGAGCCTAAGCTGTACAACCTTATCACCGACTACAACGATAAGACGGTTATCGAGCAGGAGCCTCTCGGTGACAGAGTAATGGAAAGCGACAGCGCATATATAACAAACAGACTGCTCAAGGCGGTTACGGATACTACAAACGGCTCGGGCAGATATGCGAAAATCGACGGTATAGAGGTAGTCGGCAAGACAGGTACTTCAAACGATGAGCGTGTTCTTGCGTTTGCGGGACTTACTGCGGATTACTGCGGCGTTATAAGACTCGGATTTGACGATAACAAGAACATCGGCACAACAAACTATATTTATCTTGCGCAGGTATGGCACAACTTTATGGTGAATGTTGTGAACGAGGATTCCACAAAGACCTTTGCAAAGGATTCAAACGTAGTCGAAAAGAAATACTGTACCGAAACAGGACTTCTTGCAACGTCAAAATGCAAGAATACCGCTGTGGGTTATTACAAGGCTGATAATCTGCCAAAGACGTGCGATTCCACGCATAAAGACGGCGAGTATGTAAAGAAGCACGGCGGTGAAACATTGCTTGTACCCGACTGGGGTACGCAGAAAGCGGAAGAAGATACGAGCAGTACAAGCTCGAACTGATAAAAACAGATAACAGTGGCTATACAAAGGCAGTTCGGATTGAAGAAAAAGTATGTTTTTTAAAAAAAGTGCTTGTTCTCTATCCCTATAAGAACGCTTTGTGGGCTTTGCGTCCTGCAAAGCCTTTGGGCGTTCTATCTCGGCATCCTTGCCGAAACCCCAAACCCCTTCCCCATGGGAAGGGGCTAATTATCGGGGGCTATCGCCCCTCGTCCCTATTGGGGGCTTCGCCCCTCAACCCTATAAAAACAAATTATTAACGAACTAAGCGGCTCTATAAAAGCCGCTGTTTTGATGAAAGGATTTTCTATGACATTCAGACTTACAGCACCTTGTCACTTCGGACTTGAAAAGACGCTTTCTTTCGAGGTACGCAGGATTGGCGGAGAGGATATAGCCGTGTCGGACGGACGGGTGACGTTCACCGGTGACGAGCGTGTGCTTATAAGGGCGAATATGTGCCTGTCGACCGCAGAGCGTGTGGGAATACTTCTCTCGGAGTTCAAGGCAAGAACATTTGAGGAGCTTTTTCAGGGGGTAAAGGCAATCCCTATTGAAAAATATGTCGGAAAGTTCGACAGATTCCCTATCAAGGGCTTCAGCCTTAATTCAAAGCTGACAAGCGTTCCTGCCTGCCAGAAGATAATCAAGAAGGCTATGGTCGAGCGAATGAAAAGCGTTTATAAAATCGGCTATTTTCAGGAAACCGAAGCGTTGTTCCAGTTCCGCTTTTCAATAATGAAGGATAACGTCACAATGACGCTCGATACGTCGGGCGAGGGACTTCACAAGAGAGGCTACCGCCGTTTTTCAAATGCCGCACCTATAAAGGAAACGCTTGCGGCGGGAATTGCCGACCTTGCAAGGATAAGGGACAACGATATTGTCTGCGACCCGTTCTGCGGAAGCGGAACACTGCTTATCGAGAGTGCGCTCAAGGCGCTTAACATACCGCCGTGTCTTGACAGGGAATTTACCGCTATGCAGTGGGAATTCTTGCCCAAGGAAATGTGGGACGAGGAAAGAGAAGCGCTCAGAGCGAATATCAGAAAGCCGGAAAACTTTAAGCTGTACGGCTATGATATAGACCCCGAAGCCGTAAGACTTACCTGTGACAACGCAGTAAAGGCGGGTGTGGGTGAATATATTGAGGTTAAGCAGCGTGATATTGCGGATTTTACATATCCGGAGGGCTGTACCGCCTTGCTTTGCAATCCGCCGTATGGCGAGAGAATGCTTGACGAAGAACAGGCACATGAGCTGTATAAAGTTATGGGCAAGAGATTGCTCCCGACAGACGGCAGGAGATTATTTGTAATCACTCCCGATGGGGAGTTTGAGGAGCTGTTCGGAAAGAAAGCGGACAAGAACAGAAAGCTGTATAACGGTATGCTTATGTGCAGGCTGTACAGCTACTTTAAGGCAACACCGCACAATTAACGGCTATCGCCTTTGCCGCACGCTTGCTTGCATATTTCCCGTCATCTTGCACAAATTTCGCTTGACAGGCGCAAGCCTGCCTGCACTCAATTTATACAATCTGACGAAAAATCTGACTGCGCAATCGCACGACAATAATTATGCGGTATTGCCTTAAAAGCTGATAACGCAATTATTATCAAGCGGTATGCCTTTGAGAAGGTGTGCCGCTTTTCTGCACTGTGAATATTACCAAACCGTTATTGTTTTTTTGTGGAATATGTCAATTGCGGATATAGCCGAGTGTTGATATACTTATAATAGATAAGGTAACTATGCTTTGTCAAATTATCAAGATGTGAACAAAATTTATTTTGCACAATATTGCAGGAGGTACCGCTATGAAAATTCTCAGAACAGTCGTTTCGGCAATAGTTGTCGCCGCAGGAGTATGGCTTTGCGTGGCACAGGACACTACGCTCGACAGACTTGACTTCTATATTTATTCGGTCTGCTCATCGCTACTGATTACATTGGCTGTCGCTTTCGGCATATTTACATTTATAAAGCACAGCTTCGGACGGTTTATCGGCATTACTGTTGCCGTGAATGCCGTTATTTGCATATTCCACGCATATAAGTACCCGTACAACGTAATGAATGTCGGCGGTTTTGCATCGCATATGGAATGGTTTGCTTCGGCTCTGCCGTTCAATCTTCTTATTGCCGCAGTGGTGAGTGCAGTGTGCATACTTGGATACAGGCTCATCAACACTAAGCAAAGTAAAACGACAGTGTAAGTAAATATATTCCGACAGCCGCAGATTTGCGGCTGTTATAGTTTGTATAAAAAGTCTGTTATTTGAGATGCTTCTGTTATATCATTCAGCTCAGGCTATGATAGCAAGCTACCGATAGTTCTTTTTGTCGGGTAGCACTTCTCGGGTTCGCTATTCCATTTAATAACGTTGCTGCTATTCATGCGGGAGACAACCAAAGGGACTAGGGTGAGGGACTTGCAGCCCCTAACCCTATCCCTTAGGTTTTCTCCCAAATCAGTTATTCCTCTTGAGCGACGTGAGGAGCGGGAGCATTGCTAAAGCAATGCTCAGCGTGGCATCCCTCTTTCCTTACCCACACCCATACCCCGCTGGGGTGTTGGATAAACTCGAATAACCACCTGAACATTGTATATCCTGTCAATGCGGGGACGCTTAACGCTACACGTCCGCATATTAGTACATATATCTCAGGTTAGTAGCGTTTTTTTAAAAGGTCAATGTCAGTGCAGTTGCATTGATAAGGTCACGAAAATATTAACTCCTTATCGGTACGGAAACGGTTATAAGCAGTGTTGGCGATACATTTTAATGTACAGCTTTAGCAATCTGTTTTTCGAGAGACTGGACAGCCGCAGATTTGCGGCTGTTATTTTTTGCAAAGCAATTTAATGAAAAAGCGGAAAAAGCTGTAAGCTGAAACGTGTGAAATATTTCATATTTTTTGTATAAAGTTACAAAAAACTCTGTATTAAAGACGAAAATTAGGTGTTATTGTTGACTTTATGCGTGAAATAATGTAAAATTACTAAATAAGGATTAAAGCGAAGGAGAGATCTCTGTGGAGAACGTATTTTTTGCACGTCAACCGATACTGGATGTGAATAATAATACATACGGCTATGAACTGCTTTACAGAAATCAGCCCGGAGTAAACGCATATACAGGAAACAACGGAGATGTAAGCACAGCAGATGTAATCAACAACGCATTTTTTGTCGATAATATAACAAGCGTTTTAGGCGGTAAAAAAGCATTCGTCAATTTTACGGGCAACCTCATAAAAAGAGGAGTGCCGAAGATGATCTCAAGCGATATACTTGTAGTCGAGCTGCTTGAGAGCGTAATGGCAGACGCAGAAATAATAAGGCGCTGTATAGAGCTTAAGAAGCTGGGATATATAATCGCTCTTGACGATTATGAATACAGCGAGAATACAAAGGCTCTGTTTGAGCTTGCCGATATAATAAAGCTCGACTTCCACACCTCCCGTGAGGCAGTGGAACGCACAGCGGAAAAGTGTATAACATATAATAAGATAATGCTTGCCGAAAAGGTGGAAACTCAGCTTGAGGTGGAATATGCCAAAAGGCTCGGCTGTACATATATGCAGGGCTATTTCTTTGCAAAGCCCCTGCTTATGACGCACAGGACAAATACGCCTATGGCAAAAACGTTCCTTCATATACTGGGTCTTGTATATTCGCCGGAGCCTGACTATGAAGAAATAGCGGCTGTCATTTCGACGGACGTTGTGCTGACGATAAGACTACTCAGGCTTATAAACGTAATGTACGGCAGTACGGGAAACAAGATTTCGACCATTCATCAGGCACTTGTTCTGCTCGGCTTTGAAAAGCTGAAGGAATGGATATATCTTGTAGGCCTGCAAAGGCTGCAGAAGGATACCCCCGACGAGCTTATAAGGCTTGCACTGTTCAGGGCGAAATTCTGTGAGAGCATCTCAAAGGTAATGCCGGGACAGTACATACACAGAAAAGAAATGTATCTTATGGGACTTATGTCGGTAGTGGCAGGCACGACCGATGAACGTGATATAGGAAACGTTATGAAGGAACTTCCGGTAACGGACGAAATAAAGAACGGTCTGCTGGGAGCGGACGGACTTTTCGGAGATGTGTTCAGGCTGGTAGTCGATTACGAACACGCAAACTGGGACAAAGTGGAGGAGTTTGTCAAAAAATACAATGTTGACGCACAACAGCTTGCAAACGAATATGTACAGTGCGTCAGATTCATGCAACAATTTTATATAGGGTGAAACGCAGATTATCTATTTTTACAACATAAAAAACTTTTCAATAACGGAGTGATAACATGGCTGAAAATAAATGCGCCGCAAGACTTGAGCCTTCGAGCAGGGATATGAGCGAGCTTAAAAACCGCTTCAAGCCGGGATATGACTGGGAAACGATATGCTCTACAATGCTCGAACATCTTATGTGCGGAGTTGCTATATATGAGCTTTGCCCGGACAGAGTAAGGTCGCTTTATTTCAACAAGAAATATTACGAGATGGTGGGCTACACAAAAGAGCAGTATGAACAGTACGCAGACAGCGTTACCTCGTCGCTTTACGGAGATTCGGCTGAGATGATTTTTGAAAAAGCCAGGCGTTCGGTAAAGACCGGAGAAACATTCTATGCCGAATGCAAAGGCAGACGCTATGATGGCAATGATATATGGGTGCTTGTCAAGGCGAAGCTGGTTGATTTTATAGAAAGCGAACACCCTGTATTTCTTGCAATTGTGCAGGATATGACCAACAGAAAACTGGCGGAATATGAGAATGCGGTAAATCTTGAGCGTTACCGTATACTTGAGGCGACTTCGAATGCAGTTACATTTGAATATGATATTCCCGATGATATAATGACGTTTTTGTACAGCGGAGGTAAGGCGGATTCGGCAAACCGCTCCATAAGCAACTATGCGGAGGTTTCAAAACGCACAAAGATTGTATATCCGGATGACGCCGCAAAATTCTATGCGGCGCTGAAAAAGGCAAGCAGAAAGCCTGTAAGCTGTATGACGCTTGACTACAGATCCACGATAATAGATCAGAACAGCTACCGCTGGGTAAGGACGTGTTATTCAAGCGTAGCGGATGCCAGCGGAAAGGTAATAAAAGTTCTCGGAAGAACACAGGATATAGACGATGAAAAGCGTGAGCAGCAGAGAATGATACAGCTGGTCGAGCTTGACAGCACAACGGGACTGCTGAACAAGCTGGCAACAACAAACCACATTCAGCGGCTCATCAGCGAAAAGACGAACGCAAAGAGCTTTTTCGCTATGCTTGATATAGACGATTTCAAGGCGTTCAACGATACTTACGGTCACAGCTTTGGTGACGAGGTGCTGAGAACGGTAGGAAAACTGCTTTCGAGAAAGTTTCCGAATGCGGTTGTCGGAAGGTTCGGCGGAGATGAATTTATCGTGTTCGCCAGAGGCACGAGCGAATCCGCCGTTGTGGACGATTTCGAAGATTTCCTTGAGGTGTCGGGAAAGGCTGAGATAGGCGGCAAGAGGTATACGATAAAGTGCAGTGTAGGCATAGCGTGGAGTGAATCGTGCGATGTTGACTATGCGCAGTATTTCGACGAGGCGGACGAACAGCTTTACAGGGCTAAAAAGGAAGGAAAACACCGCATCTGCCGCAAGAAAATCGTTTAAATTTACCGAAAACTTTGAAAAACGGCTTGTTTACGGCAAAATAACGTAATTTTGCTTGACAACGGGCATAATATGTGATATACTTACTTAAAGTAGAATATGGTAGGCTAAAGACTGAGTTCATCTCGGTCTTTAGCTTATATATAGGGCTTTTTACGGCTCTTGTCTGAAAGGAGGCTTTCAAAGTGCCGAAGGAAAAAGGCGGCAAGAAGAATCAGGCGGAAACGGTCGAGAGAATCACCGAGCAGAAGGTTCTGCCGATAATCGAGAGATACGGCTATGAACTGTGGGACGTTATCTTTGAAAAAGAGGGTGCCATGTGGTATCTGAAGGTGCTTTTCGACAAAGCGGACGGAGGAATAGACGACGCCGAATGCGAGGAAATAACAGAACCGCTGAACAAGGCTGTCGATACGCTGCCGTGCATTGACCTTGTGGACGTTTTCGAGGTAGGCTCGCCGGGGCTTGACAGACAGCTCAGAAAGCCTTTCCACTTTGTGAAGATGAAGGGCGAAAAGATAAAGGTGACCGTGCGTGACGAAAACGGAAAGACGGCGTATTATTCGGGCGTTCTCGGAGATTACGATGAAAAATCGGGCGAATTCACTGTACAGACAGATGACGGCGAAATGAAGTTCAATGCCGCAAAGTGCAGAAGAATTGCCCTTGACGCATAAAAAATAATTAACGGAGGAATTATTAAAAATGGCTAACAGCAACACAACGGAGCTTTTTGAGGCTCTGACATTGCTTGCAAAGGAGAAGGGGATTGACCCCGCTGTGCTGATAGAGAAGATACAGACAGCACTTGTTATCGCTATCAAGAAGGAATATCCCAGAAGCGAGAATATCAAGTTTGATATTGATATTGCAAAGGGCAAGTTCGATGTGGCTATCCAGAAGGAAGTTGCCGCAGAGGTCGAGGACGATGCAAACCAGATCTCGATGGAGGAGGCAAAGACCCACACCCGCAGAAAGCTGGAATACGGCGATATTGTAGCGATAAAGCTGGATACACAGCATTTCGGCAGAATTGCCGCACAGACGGCAAAGCAGGTCATCAAGCAGGGCCTTAAGGAGATAGAGCGTGAACAGCTCGTTGCTCAGTGGGGCGGTCTTCAGGACGAGGCGGTAACTGTTACCGTACTCAAGACAGAGCCGAGAACAGGCAACGCTACCGTAAACCTCAACGGAAACGAAGTACCGCTGTTCAGAAGCGAGCAGATACCAGGCGAGGTACTAAGGCCCGGCGATATGGTTAAGGTTTATGTTTCCGGTGTTTCCGCAACAGACCACAGACCTATGCTCAAGATTTCAAGAGTGAACAAGGAACTTGTAAAGCGTCTGTTTGAGAGCGAAGTACCCGAAATATATGACGGTACCGTTGAGATAAAGGCTATCAGCCGTGAGGCAGGCTCACGCTCAAAGGTTGCAGTAATAAGCAACAACCCCGATGTTGATGCACTCGGTGCGTGCATAGGCCCCGGCAGACAGCGTATCAGCAAGGTATGTGCCGAGCTTGGCGGAGAGAAGATGGACGTTGTATTCTACAGCGAAAAGCCTGAGGAATTCATCGCACAGGCACTCAAGCCCAGCGATGTTATCAGAGTAGAGATACCCGACCCCGAGGTAAAGGCTTGTACGGCTATCGTTCCCGACAACCAGCTTTCACTTGCTATAGGCAACAAGGGTCAGAATGCGAAGCTCGCCGCAAAGCTCACAGGCTTCAAGATAGACATACGCCCCGAAAGCGGCTTCTATGAAGGAATAGAGAGCAAGCAGGAAAAGGCTGAGGAAGAAGCTCAGGCTGAGGAATAAAAACCCTTTACGAAAGGATGGATCGCTTTGGCAGTTAAAAAGATACCGATGAGAAAATGTGCGGGCTGTGAGGAAATGAAAGAGAAAAAACAGCTTGTAAGAGTTGTCCGTACTCCTGAGGGAGAGTTTGTACTCGACTTCACGGGTAAGAAATCCGGACGGGGAGTGTATGTCTGCAAGAGCCGCAGCTGTCTTGAGGCGGCACAGAAAAAACGCGGGCTTGAACGCTCTCTGAAATGTGCGGTACCGGAGGAGATATATCTTGAACTGCTGAAAAGCATCGGAGAAAGCGACGGTGAGTAACGGCAATGAATTTTTTAAGTACGCTCGGTCTTTGCAGAAAGTCCGGACGTCTGATACACGGGTTCGATCCTGTTTGCGAGGAGCTTAAAAACCCGAAATCGAAAATTGCGGGAGTTATTCTCGCAAGCGACGTATCGGAGAAAACACAGAAGGAAATGCGTTTTTTCTGCGATAAATACAGTGCCCTGCTGTCGCAGTGCGATTGTACGATGGACGAAATCAAGTCGGTCCTCGGAAAACGTACGGGAGTGCTTGCCGTTCTCGATGAAGGCTTATACGCAAGCCTTACGGGCGAGCATAAAGGGAAATAAGCGGTACACCCGATTTATATATACAATACTAAATCTGACATAAAAAAGGGGATCAGTGAATGGATAAAAAATATCGTGTAAACGAGTTGGCAAAGGATCTTAATATTCCTGTAAGTGAAATTACGGATGTGGTACAGGAGTATTTCGGAGTACAGAAGAAATCGCAGGCTTCGCTTTCTGAGGATGAGCTGTCTGTTGTTCTCGAAAAGTATTCTCAGAGCAACCAGGTGAAGAATTTCAATTCATATTTCGCTTCGGCAAGCAAGCCCAAGACGGAGAAGAAGGAAGAAAAGCCTGCAAAGAAGGCTGAGAAGAAGCCCGAATCCAATAAGGAAGCCGACAAGGCTGAAAAGGTACAGGCTAAGCCCGAAGCAAAGCCTGAAATAAAGACAGAAACAAAGTCTGAAGCAAAGCACGAAATAAAGACAGAAGCTAAGTCTGAAGCTAAGAGCGATAAGCCTGCAGACAAAAAGCCTATGGGCGACCGTAACGACAGAAAGCCCTACGGTGACAAGCAGCAGGGCGACAGAAAGCCTTACGGCGACAGACAGCAGGGCGACAGAAAGCCCTACGGTGACAGACAGCAGGGTGACAGAAAGCCCTACGGCGACAGACAGCAGGGCGACAGAAAGCCCTACGGCGACAAACAGCAGGGTGACAGAAAGCCTTACGGCGACAGACAGCAGGGTGACAGAAAGCCTTACGGCGACAGAAGAAACGATACCAGAAATGACCGCAGGGATGCTAAGCCTGCACAGCAGACAGCTCCGGCACAGCCTGTTATCGACCTTGCAAATATCAAGACAAACGCACCTCCCACAAAGCACGTCAAGGGCGAGGCTGTACAGAGAGGCGAGCAGGTCACAAAGCACGTTGACACAAGAGGCAGTTATGTAAACCTTGATAAGTACAACGAGAAGTATGAAACCATAGCTTCGACCGAGAGCGGCAACAGACGTCAGAATGACGCTTATACAAAGAAGCAGAAGATAAGCCAGAAGTCGCAGAAGGGCAAGCAGCAGTTCAGCAAGAAGAAGGAAACAGAGGCTCAGAAGCTGAAGCGTCTTGAGCTTGAAAAGGCAAGAAAGAAACAGCTTGAGATACAGGTTCCCGATGAGATAGTCGTATCGGAGCTTGCGTCACGTCTTAAGGTCACAGCCGCAGACGTTATAAAGAAGCTGTTCAGCCTGGGCGTAATGGTTACTATCAACCAGTCGGTCGATTATGATACGGCTTGTATCGTAGCGGAAGAATTCGGTGCAAAGGTTACCAAGGAAGTTGTAGTTTCCATCGAAGAACGTCTGTTTGAAGAAGTAGAGGATACAGAGGAGAACTTACAGCCCCGTTCACCCGTTGTTGTTGTTATGGGACACGTTGACCACGGTAAGACATCGCTCCTCGACAGAATCAGACACGCTAACGTTACGTCCGGCGAAGCAGGCGGTATCACACAGCATATCGGCGCTTACAGGGTAAAGGCAGGCGGCAGGGATATTACATTCCTTGACACTCCCGGACACGAGGCGTTCACCGCTATGCGTGCAAGAGGTGCGCTGGCTACGGATATAGCGATACTCGTTGTTGCCGCAGACGACGGCATTATGCCTCAGACGGTAGAAGCGATAAATCACGCAAAGGCTGCAAACCTTTCGATAATAGTTGCGATAAACAAGATGGATAAGCCTACGGCAAATCCCGACAAGGTAAAGCAGGAGCTTACAGAGCACGGCCTTGTATGCGAAGAATGGGGCGGCGATGTAATCTGCGTTCCCGTATCGGCAAAGACAGGCGAGGGCATTGACGAGCTTCTCGAAATGGTAAACCTCACGGCAGATGTCCTTGAGCTTAAGGCTAACCCCGACAGACTTGCAAAGGGCGTTGTTATCGAGGCAAGAATCGACAAGGGCAGAGGTCCTATCGCAACCGTTCTTGTACAGTCGGGTACTCTCCATACAGGCGATACCATAATCGCAGGTACTGCTGTAGGCCGTGTGCGTGTAATGCGTGACGACAAGGGCAAAGCGGTAAAGGAAGCAGGTCCTTCTGTTCCCGTTGAGATAATGGGTCTTGCGGAAGTACCGAGCGCCGGTGATGATTTTGCGGCTGTTGAAGATGAAAAGCTCGCAAGAGAGCTTGTTGAAAAGAGAAAGTTTGACGCTAAGGAAGAACAGTTCAAGCTCTACAAGAAGGTCAGCCTTGATAATCTGTTCTCACAGATTGAGGAAGGCTCGATGAAGAAGCTGCCTATCATCGTAAAGGCGGATGTACAGGGTTCTGTCGAAGCTGTTTCACAGTCACTGTCAAAGCTGTCAAACGAGGAAGTAAAGGTAGAAGTAATTCACGGTGCGGTAGGTGCCGTAACAGAAAGCGACGTTATGCTTGCAAAGGCATCGGGCGCTATCATAGTAGGCTTTAACGTAAGACCTAACCCTGCGGCTGCAGACAATGCAAAGCGTGACGGTGTCGATATAAGACTCTACAGAGTAATATATGACGCAATAGAAGAAATCGAAACAGCCATGAAGGGTATGCTTGCGCCCAAGTACAGAGAAGTTGATACAGGACGTGTTGAGGTAAGACAGGTAATGAAGCTGTCGAGCGTCGGCGTGGTAGCAGGCTCTTATGTACTTGACGGTAAGGTACAGAGAAACGGCGAGGTAAGAGTTGTCCGTGACGGCATAATCGTTGCTGTTGACAAGATAGCAGGCTTACGTCGTTTCAAGGACGATGTGAAGGAAGTAGCCGCAGGCTACGAGTGCGGTATCACGCTTGAAAAGTTCACCGACATAAAGGACGGCGATATATTCGAGGCGTTTGTTACCGAGGAGTACAGAGATTAATGGCAAATTTCAATACAGCAAGACTTGCGGAGGATATAAAACGTGAAATCTCCACAGCTATGCGTGATATAAAGGACGGCGCTGTAGTAAAGGCGATGGTCGGTGTGTCACGCTGTGAGCTGACAAGCGATCTGTCCTACTGCAAGGTTTATATCACAACGCTTGAGGGCGGCGACACCACAAAAAATGTCGCCGAGCATCTCAAGAAGGCAGAGGGTTTCTTTAAAAGAAGAATCAACGAGCGTGTGAAGATGCGCAAGCTGCCTCAGCTGATATTCGTGCCGGATAATTCGATGGACTATTACGAGCATATCAGCGAGGTGATAAGCAAACTGCCGAAACCTGCCGAACCCGATGATAACGGCGATGACGAAAGGTAAACAATAATGATAACAGACGTTAAAAAAGCGGCAGAGCTACTGAAAAGCAACGATGATTTTCTGATATTGTCACACGCCAACCCCGACGGAGATACACTGGGCTGTGCTTACGGCCTTTGCGGTATGCTTCAGAAGATGGGCAAACGGGCAAAGGTTATGTGTGCGGACGAGATAGCGCCCCGTATGGAGTTTCTGCGTGATACGGTGATACAGCAGAGCTTTGAGGAAAAGACCATAGTGAGCGTTGACGTTGCCGACAGAAAACTGCTCGGCGACCTTGACGCAGTATACGGCGGCAGGATATTCCTTGCGATAGACCACCACGAGAGCAGACAGGAGTTTGCAAAATATACTCTTGTAGATCCAGAGGCGGCTGCGGCTTGCGAGCTTATTTTTCAGATAGCGGAGGAAATGAACGCACAGCTTGACGGTGAGATTGCGTCCTGCCTTTACACAGGACTTGCAACCGACACGGGCTGCTTCAAGTATTCCAACACGACAAGCAGAACGCACATAATAGCCGCTAAGCTGATGGCTTATGAGTTTGATGTTTCCGGCATCAATTACAAGCTGTTTGATATGAAGTCAAAGGGCAGGCTGGAGCTTGAACAGGCGATAACGCAGGGAATGGAATTCTTCTGTGACGACAGGGTAGCGGTAGTATGGCTGACAACGGAGCTTATGGATCGCTTTATGGGCAGAGTTGACAGCGAGGACTTCAACGGCCTTGCAAGCCTTCCCCGTCAGGTAGAGGGCGTAATTATCGGCGCTACAGTAAAGCAGAAGGGTCCTGCTACGTTCAAGATCTCTGTCAGAACGGCAGAGCCTATAAACGCAGGAAGCGTGTGCGCCCTGTTCGGCGGCGGCGGTCACGCCAGAGCCGCAGGCTGTACCATAGAGGGCAGTATAGAGTTTGTGAAAGCAAAGCTGCTGCCTGTATTTGAAAAGGCGCTGAAAGCAAATGAATGAAATAAACGGCGTAATCTGTATCAATAAGCCGCAGGATTTCACTTCGTTTGACGTTGTGGCGATAATGCGAAGGGCGGCAGGAACGAGAAAAATCGGTCACGGCGGTACGCTCGACCCTATGGCGACAGGCGTTTTGCCGATATATATCGGCAGAGCGGCAAAGACAGCCGACCTGAATCCTGTCAGCGACAAGAGATACCGTGCGACCTTCGGGCTCGGTGTGACTACCGATACCGAGGACGTATGGGGCAAGGTGCTGACTAAGAGCGAAAAGCCCGTTACGCCTGCGGAAATTACCGATGCGGTAAAGACTATGCAGGGCGATATAATGCAGATACCGCCGATGTATTCTGCGGTGAAGATAAACGGCAAACGGCTTTATGACCTTGCAAGGCAGGGCGTTGAGGTTGAACGTGCCGCTCGTCCGGTCACGGTATATTCGATAGAGCTGTCCGACTATGACGAGGAAAAGCGCACAGGTACGCTTGATATTTATTGCTCAAAAGGAACCTATATCCGCACTATCATAAGCGATATAGGAAAAAAGCTCGGCACAGGAGCGATAATGACCTCGCTTTGCCGCACGATGGCGGCAGGCTTTACGCTGTCGGACTGCCACGATATTGAAACGCTTCGTAATATGCCGCCTGAGGATACCGCAAGGCTGGTACTGCCGACAGAGCGTGTTTTCTCGTGCTATGACGAGATAACTCTGGACGGTACACAAAAGAAGCTGTTCATGAACGGCATGATACTTGACTGCGGAAGAATGGATATTTCATACCCGGAAGGCACCTGCCTGCGTCTTAAGCACGATGGTGATTTTTTAGGCGTGGCAAGGGTGAATGGGGAGAACGGGCTTAAAAGCGTGTACCTTAATATATTATCTTGATTTTCCCATTTAATGCGGGACACGGAGGTTTATTCTTGATTGACATTACCGAAAATATAATACCCATCCCGCCGACAGCAACGGCACTCGGCTTTTTTGACGGCTTGCATTTAGGTCATATGAAGGTCGTGGAGGAATGCTTCAGACACGGCGGGCTTTGCCCTGCAATGTTCACGTTTCACAGCAATACGGCATTGCCTAAAAGGGAAAAGATAGAGAACCTGCTCACAAACGATATGAAGCTGGAGAAGCTCGCAGAAGCCGGAGTACAATATATTTATTCTCCGGATTTCAATTCGGTGTGCGACTACACGGCAAGGGATTTCATCGAAAAGGTTCTCGTGAAGATAATGAACGCAAAGGTCGTTGTGTGCGGATTTGATTTCAGGCTCGGAGCAGGCGGAGGAAGCGACGCCGAAGAGCTTAAATGTATATGCCGTGAGTACGGCATAAAGGTCGTTATAATACCGCCGTTTAGTCTGGACGGATGTGTGGTACATTCAACGGCCATCAAAAATCTGATAAAATCGGGTGAAATAGCAAAGGCGAACAAACTGCTCGGATATGATTTTTCGATAGAGGGCAGAGTGATAGAGGGCAACCGCATAGGCAGAACCATAGGAAGCCCGACTATAAACCAGCGTTTCCCCGAAAGCATAGTTATGCCACGCTTTGGAGTATATAAGAGCGTGACATATCTTGACGGCAGGGTCATGCCGTCTGTTACAAACATAGGCGTAAAGCCTACTGTTGACTATAAGGACAGTCCTCTTGCGGAAACGCATATAATGGATTTTGACGGTGATCTTTACGGCAGGACACTGCGTGTTTCACTGCTTGATTTTATACGTCCCGAAAGACGTTTTGACAGCGTAGGCGAGCTTAAAGCTCAGCTTGACAAAGATAAAATCGCCGCCAAGCAATAAATACACTGTTTTATCACACAGGTTTCACCTGTGCAGGATAGAATATAACAGATGTGCGCAGGGCAGGTACGGCTATGTACCAATGTTCTGCCGGATACTTCGTTTTAAGGAGCAAAAAATGATAGAAGTAAAGAATCTGACTAAGCGTTACGGCTCTAAAACAGCAGTCAGCAATGTTTCCTTTACCGCAGAAGAAAGCGAGATACTTGGTTTTCTCGGTCCTAACGGTGCAGGAAAATCAACTACAATGAATATCCTTACGGGTTATCTTTCCTCAACGGAGGGCGAAGCAAAGATAAACGGTATAGATATTCTTGAAGAGCCTGTAAAAGCTAAGCAAATGATAGGCTACCTTCCCGAGCAGCCTCCGTTATATCTTGATATGACGGTAATGGAATACCTTAAGTTCGTATACGGGCTGAAAAAGTGCAAGCTGCCGATCAACTCGCATTTAAAGGAGATATGCAACCTTGTAAAGATAACCGATGTCAAGGATCGTGTTATCAAGAATCTTTCAAAGGGTTACAAACAGCGTGTGGGTCTTGCACAGGCGCTTGTGGGAAATCCGCCGGTGCTTATTCTTGACGAGCCTACGGTCGGACTTGACCCCAAGCAGATAATCGAGATAAGAGCGCTTATAAAGAAACTCGGCAAGAACCATACCGTAATACTTTCAAGCCACATACTCCCCGAGATACAGGCGGTATGCGACAAGATAGTTATCATCAACAGAGGTAAGGTCGTAGCAAACGACAGCGCAGACCATCTTGCAAAGAATATGTCCGCAGATCATAAGCTTGTGATACGCTGTGAGGGAAATCCCGCAGACGTGAAGAAGCTGCTTTCGGCTATTCCCGGTATGGACGAGGTGTTCGTCAACAGGGAGAATGTCGAGGAGGGCGTCAGCGAATACTTCTTAAACGCAAAGCCCGGTACGGACATTCGCCGTGAAGTTTCAAAGCGTCTTGCGTCAAGAAATTACACTCTGCTTATGATGAAGTCCAGTGAGCTTACTCTTGAAGAAGTGTTCCTCAAGATCACAACGGGCGATATATACGGTAATGTCGGCGACAGCGTTGATAAGCTGAAGCTGTCAAAGTAAGCGGAAAGGCGGAATAAAAATGTTTGCAATATTTAAAAGAGAACTGAAGGCATATTTCACATCGCCGCTCGGCTATGTGTTCCTTGCTATTTTTTACGCATTTTCGGGATTGTTCTTTTATATCTTCTCCCTGTCTGTAGGCTCGACCGATATATCAAGCGTATTCCTGATGATGTTCATAGTGCTTATGGTTTTCGTGCCTCTGCTTACTATGCGACTGCTTTCTGAGGACAAGAAGCAGAAGACGGATCAGCTTATTCTGACTGCTCCCGTAAGCCTTTTGTCTATAGTAATGGGCAAGTTCCTTGCGGCTTATGCAATATTTGCGATAGGCGTTGCGGTTATGCCGGTGTACGGCTTTGTAATGTCGACCTTTGCGACGGTTTCGTGGCTCCCGATATGGGGTAACACCGTAGGTCTTTTACTTCTCGGCGGTATATTCGTTTCAATAGGTCTTTTCATATCATCGCTTACGGAAAACCAGATGATAGCGGCAATAGGCGGTTTCTTTATCAATCTTATGATACTGCTTATGAATACGCTGAAAAGCGCACTCCCCAACGGATTTTTACAGGACGTGCTTTCAAGCATCTCGGTATATTCGAGATACTCCGAGATAACAAACGGAATATTCAGCCTGTCAAGTCTGATATTCTTTGTGAGCGTTATCTTTATTTTCCTGTTCCTTACGGTAAGGGTACTTGAAAAACGCCGCTGGGCATAAGTGATGACTATGATAAAGGGATAAAGGAGAAAACGCATGAGTAAAATAAACGAAGCGGCTGAAGTGAAAGAAACAGCGGCTGAGAATAAAGCAGATACCGCTCCTGCAGTAAAGAACGACGGCAGGAACGGCAAACCCCGCAAGAATCCGTTCAGAAACAAGAAGTTCAAGTACGGCGGTCTGTCGGTACTGTTCACGGTCATATTTATAGTGGCGGTGGTTCTGGTAAACGTAATAATCACACTGCTCGGTGACAGATTCATGCCGACGGCGGATCTTACCGATTCGGGACTTTACAGCATTGAGCAGTCAACGGTAGATTATCTCAAAACCGTGACCGATGAGGTTACGATAACGGTAACAAGCGAGGAAGCGGCTTTTACCGGAGGCAGCTCTTATTACTATCAGACAAACGAGATACTGAAGAAGATCGCAGGGGCGAATTCCAACATAAAATTACAGTATATTGATGTAGTTTCAAACCCCGGCTTTATAGCAAATTACACCGAAACCATAACCTCGAATGAAATTATGGTCGAGAGCAAGGCTACAAAGCGTGTAAAGGTGCTGACCTATGAGGACTTCCTCAGCATAACATATAATGAACAGTACCTCAACTATTACGGCGTGAAGCGGCCTGAAAAGGTTGAAGCCAACGCAGAGCAGGCTGTAGTATCCGCTATTATGAACGTTACCGATACAGATCCTGTAAAGGTTGCGGTTTTAACGGGCTACGGAGAAAAAGAGAACACTGTTTTACAGAATCTGCTCAAGACAAACAGCTACGTTATCGAATCGGTGAACATTACGCTTACCGACAAGATAAGCGAGGACTACGATTTTGTATTTATGTTCGGACCCGATAAGGATTATTCTGTTGCCGATATAAACAAGCTCGACACATGGCTTGACAACAGCGGTAAATTCGGCAAGAACCTTGTATATGTAGGCAATCCCAAGCTCGGTGATTCACCGAACATTGACGGTCTGCTTGACCAGTGGGGTCTGAAGGTCGAAAAGGGTATCACCTACCAGACAGACGAAAACTACACCTACAGCGGTATGAACACATATCAGGTGCTTTCAGTACCCGATACAGACTTCAGCAAGTTCACAAACAGCTCGCCCGTTCACGGCTACAATATGAGCCCTGTGACATCAAAGTGGGCGGATCAGAACGGCAACGGCAACATTACCGTACAGTCTATACTGAACACCTATGCAGGTGCTGTTATAAAGCCGCAGGACAGCGGTGATAACTGGTCGCCCGAGAGCGATGCGGAAAGAAAGCAGTATTCTGTTATAATGCAGGCGGTAAAGACAAGATATGAGGGTACAAATCCTTTCTCCAGCCGTATAGTAGCAATCGGCGGTATGGAATTCCTCAACACATCGTTCCTGCAGACAGCGTCCGTAAACAACTCACAGCTTATTATGAATATCTTCAACGTAAGCTGTAACAAGGAGGAGGGCATTACGCTCACTCCCAAGTCCTACAACACCTCAACCTTTGAGATAACAGACGCACAGAAGAACGGCCTTGTTATAGGCTTCGTTATCGTACTGCCTCTGTTACTGATAATATCCGGTATTGTAATATGGGTAAAGCGTCTGCATAAGTAAGCGAAAGGTCGGCAATGAAGAAAAATACTAAAATAATACTCGGCTCGGTAATCGGCATTGCGGTACTCGGTGCGGCAACGCTCGCACTGGTGCTGACACAGCCGAAGAGCGACAACGCAGACTCTGGCACGTCAAGCAGCAAAACCGTCAGCGTGACCGATTATACGGCCGATGATATTTCAACGCTCACGATAAGCAATGAGAGCGGCGAATATACGATAAACCGTTTAGGTAAGGAAAAGTGGGGAATAGATTCAATCCCCGAGGCACTTGCAAACAGCAGTGCATATTCAACCGCAATGAGCAGTGCAGGCGGCATCGGTGCAAAGCAAATCGTTGAGGAAAATGCGACAGATCTTGCCAAGTACGGCTTTGACAAGCCGACCGCAACGGTTAAAATGACATTCAAGGATAACAAGGCTGAGGACATAACCTGCCTTATCGGTATAAAGTACGAGGGCGAAAATTCGTGGTATGTTAAAACCGACAAGAGCGATACGGTATATCTTGTAGCAAATGCAGGCGTCAGCTTTGCAATGAACAGCGAGCTGTCATACGTCAACAAGTCAACGCTTACAGCGGCTTATGATTCCGAGAAAGATAAAGTAAACAGGGTCCGCATCGAGCGAAAGGATCTGGATAAGGATATAGTTCTTGACAAGCTCCCCGAGCAAACCGAAAAGAAGTTTTCGTCAACATACGTTGCTTATGAGATGTCCAGCCACAACAATATCCTTGCAGATGATGAGCTTGACAAGAAAGTGATTTACGGCCTGTTCGGAATATCGGCTTCGGATGTGTTTGCCGTATCTCCCACAGACGAGCAGAAAAAGCAGGCGGGTCTTGACGATCCGTACTGCACCGTTACTATGGTAAGCAACAAGGAAACCGTTACCAAGCTCACTTTGGGCTCTGCTGTCTACACTGTTACAAAGAATGATGAAACAGGCGAAGAAATAAAGACGATAACGGGCTACTATGGTATGCTCTCAGGCAAGGACGCAATATATGTGTTCTCTCCCGACTCTCTGCCGTGGCTTACCGCAACACCCGAAAATATGCTTTATAAGCTGTTCCTTACACCTTATATCTATTATCTTGACGGTGTAACAATCTATGACAGCGACAGAAAGGCATATGATTTCACTATTACGGGCGACGCTGACAAGTCGAGCTTCACATACGAAGGCAAGGAGGTAGATTCAGCCAAGTTCAAGGCATTCTATCAGTATCTGCTTTCGGCATACGCAGAGCAGATTTACCTTGACGATCTTACAGGCGACAACAAGTTCATCGCAGGTGTCACCTACGATCATCGTGAAGAAGGCAAGGAAAGCGACGTTGTCGAGTTCTATGCGAGCGAGAGCGACCGTACCTGCATTATCGTTGTAAACGGCGATGTCCGCTACAAGGTAAGGCAGATATATGCGACAAGACTTCTTGAAAATCTGAATGCGCTTCTCTCTGGCGGAGAGATAGTATCAGAGTTCTGATGCCGCAGGGCATTATAATTGATATGTGACGACAGGGGGCGGATCTTAAATTTTGCACGGGATCTGTCCGTCACATACTGACCGTTAGTGCAACGGTGGAGGTTATTATGACAGAGCAGGAATTTTTCACCTACAAAGGTCTTCCTCTTGTAAGGAAAGACAACACTATCTATTATGGCAATATGTCAGACAAATACGTTGCCATGCTGACTGTATTATCCACCCACAAGGTCAAGGATCTTGAGATAGCCGACAAGACAAGGGTACAGCTTATGTCAACCGATCCGAAAACCCCGGCTACAGAGATAATCACAAAGACGAGCGAAAGAGGCAGTCTTTATGAGGCTCTTGATGTGGCAAGTATATGGCTTTCAAAGAATAATTGATAAAAACCGCTCCGCCGTATTTTTTACGGCGGAGCGGTTTTATGCTGTCTCCTATTTTAACGATGCTTATAAAAACAGATAAGCCCCCGTCAGAAAGACGGGGCAACGCTGTTTATATGATATGTTATGCAAATTACTTCAGCAGTGTGATCTTGCCGATAAGAGGAAGTTCCTTAGCCTGTCCCTGTGCGGCGTTGATGATGCCCATAATCATAAGTACAAGAGTGAAGATACCGCCTACTGCGCTTAAAAGTCCGCCGATTATAAGACCTGCTATAGGAATAATACCTAATATACCTGTTACAACACCTAATGCAAACTCTAACAGGAACAGTACAAGTCCCTGGTTTGTGTGATAGCGTGCAAACTTCGAGTTAGGGCAAGCAAGCAGGGGAACAAGGAACAGGAATCCGATATAAGCAAGTACGGACATACCCTTGTTATTGTTTATATCCTGCGGATCAAACTGTGATGTTGTATCATTTGTGTTCATCATGTTGTTTACAAAGTCCTGTGCGTTCTGTGTGTTCTGCTGTGTGTTTCCTGCGGGAGCGCCGCAGTTAGGGCAGTTATTAGCTCCGTCGGGGAGCTGGTTTCCGCATTTGTTGCAAAAAGCCATTGTTGTTACCTCCGAATAGTATTTAAACATTCCGTTTTCTGAATTACACGGCAAAAGCCGTTACTTAAATTATAAAACGTTTTTTAATAAAAGTCAACATTTTTCGTTTGGAATTAAGCGATTGTTCCGTGAAAATCCGAAATACATTCGCAATCTGCCGTGATTAAAAGCTGTTTGCTGTAAAAATTGTTGCAATCCGCTTAAATATGTGATAAAATATAGCTATTGTAACAGCGGCAGACCCAATATGCCGCTCACCCATTACAAAATAAATGCAAGGAGGAAAGGTCATACCGTTTATGCGGCGGTAAGACCGACATATAAATATGAACGCATTTTCATACAGAGTACAGACATTGCAGCCATCTGCGATAAGAGAGATACTTAAATTTACGGCAGATCCTGAGGTAATCAGCTTTGCGGCGGGCAATCCCGCTCCCGAGGCTTTCCCCACGGAAGAAATTGCCCGTATAACAAATGAAATACTTACAACCACGCCCATTGACGCACTTCAGTATTCTATCACGGAGGGCTATACACCCCTTCGTAACTGGATAAAGGACGACCTTAAGAAAAAAGGTATGTTCAACGAGAATGATGAAGATGTGGTTATCACATCGGGCGCACAGCAGGCTATTGAGGTAGTGACCAAGGAGATATGCAATGAGGGTGACACGATTATCTGCGAAGCTCCTACGTTCATCGGCTCGCTGAACGCATTCCGTTCCTATAATGCAAAGCTTGTAGGCGTTGAGATGGAAGATGACGGTATAAATATCGACAAGCTCGAAAAGGCTCTTATAGAGAATCCCAGAACGGCTTTCATCTATCTCATACCCAACTTCCAGAACCCTACAGGCAAGACAATGAGCCTTGAAAAGCGCAAGGCTGTACTTGCGCTCGCTCAGAAGTACAACGTATATATCCTTGAAGACAATCCCTACGGCGATCTTCGTTATATAGGCGAAAATGTGCCTACCATAAAGTCGCTCGACAAGAACGGTAACGTTCTTTATGCAGGAACATTCTCAAAGACGCTTGCCCCCGGTCTGCGTGTGGGATACCTCTGCGCCCCCAAGAATGTAATCGCAAAGGCTGTAGTTTGTATGCAGGTTTCAACCGTTCACACCTCTATCCTGCCGCAGATGATCACCTATAAGTTCGTTACCGAAAACGATTTTGAACAACACCTTGAAAAGCTGAGAGAAATCTACAAGCGCAAGTCGGATCTTATGCTTACAAACCTCAAGATGAAGATGCCCAAGTCCATTAAGTTCACAGAACCCGAGGGCGGTCTGTTTATCTGGGGTACGCTTCCCGACGGCGATATGCCTTACTTCTGCAAGAAGGCAGTAAAGAACAAGGTAGCTGTTGTTCCCGGCAACGCATTCTTAACCGATGAAAACGCTCCTTGTCTGTCATTCAGACTTAACTATTCCACTCCCACAGACGAACAGATTGAAAAGGGTGTGGACATTCTTGCCGAAGTGGCAAGCACAATGTACAGATAATAAGCATTGACCGACATACAAGGAAAACAGGAACGGAATTAATATAATATCCACATGGGCAAATCTGTAACAAGGGGATGCTATGCTCTTTTACAGATAAGCTGTCAGAAGAAAATTCTTAGAACGGAAGCCTGTAATGAGCCTTGTAGGACGGTCTGCATCTGTCAATCTGCCGGTTTATTGCGGCTGCCGTAACGTTTGAAATACATAAAAAGATATTGCACACGCACGGCAGGCAAAAAGTAAATCGCTCTGATGCCGTATCTTTTTGTGTTTCGCAAGACCGCATTTACGGTCGGAAAGAAACGGTGAATGAATGAAGTATTTTGATAAGCTGTCTGCCGCTGTGCAGGCAGCTTTTTCTGTCAGGGCGGTCGATACGGATAAGCTGTTATACTGTGTAAAAGCAGATATGGACGGCGAGGGGTGTTATTATGACACCTACATCACGTTTGATAACAAAACGCTTTATCTGTTATCAGGCTATGACAGACTTGTAAAGAATAAAAAGACGTTTGACACACAGTTTGATTTCAAGGATTTCAGCGAATATCCTATGGAGGAAATCGAAAAGCTGTATGTTGACCGCTATCAGTTTACGGCAAGGCTGATGGCGAAGATGACGGACGGCACGGAAAAACAGCTTGCGATGTTTTCGGGAGGGTTTTCCGAAAAATTCGAGCAGTTCTGCCGCCGTTATGAAACTATCAAAAAGGGCGAAACGCCCGACGATTCCGCACTTGATGACAAGACGCTGTATTGTCCGAAGTGCAACAGAAAATATCCCGACCCGAACAGAGCCTTCTGCCCGTACTGCACCAAGCGTACATGGGTGTTCAAGCGGCTGCTCGGTATGTTCGGCGACTACAAAAAGCAGATAGCGGTGATACTTGCTCTGATAGCGGTATCGGTGGCGCTGGGACTTATTGCTCCCTATTTTGGCACAAAAATGCTGTACGATGACGTTCTGAGTGAAGGCGGAAGTCTGCACGGGCAGATACTGTTCGTGATACTCGTTATGGCGGCATTCTCACTGCTGTCTACGGGATTTTCGATGATCTACGGTGTTATTATAAGCAGGATAACACCGCAGGTAATACATAAGCTGAGGACGGATATTTTCGCTTCTATGCAGAAGCTGTCGCTGTCATTCTTCACGACTAAGCAGACAGGCTCGCTTATGGGCAGGGTAGACCGTGACAGCTTTGACGTGTACGGATTTTTCGTTGATATAGTTCCGCAGTTTATTGCGAATATGATAAAGATAGCAGGGCTTGTCGTGCTTATGCTTATGGTGAACCCGATAATATCGCTGTCGATGTTCCTTGCTGTGTTCTTTGTACTGCTGTGCGAGGTGCTTTGGCTGAGAGGTCAGAGAAGGCACTGGAGAAACCGTGATATTGCAAGACGAGGTGTTACGTCTACCTTGTCGGACGCACTGAACGGACACAGGGTAGTAAAGGCGTTTTCCCGTGAGGAACAGGAAATATCCCGTTTTGGCAGAAAGAACAATAATCTTTATTCGGCTGAATACGCAAGGGATAAGAGGAGCGCTCATTTCTTCCCTGTACAGCACGGAATATATGCCGTTTTCAGCGGTGTTATATACTGTCTTGGCGTTGCTCTTGTGCTGATGGGTAACCTTCAGCTCGGCGGACTGACACTGCTCATAAACTATTTCGGCGTTATATGGGATCCGATATTCTTCTTTATGTATATGGGCAACGACTGGGCAAGGTGTACCGATGCCGCAGGCAGAATGTTTGAAATACTCGACAGCGAGCCTACAGTGAAGCCGCCCGCTGAGCCTGCCGTTATACCGGACGGTGTTCTGAAGGGCGATATTTGTTTCAGAGATGTAACGTTTGAATATGAGGCAGGCAGACCGGTGCTTAAAAATATGTCGTTTGCTACCGAGGCAGGCAGATTTACCGGCATTGTCGGTAAGACGGGTGCGGGTAAATCGACTATCATCAATCTCATATCAAGAATGTACGATGTAACATCGGGCGAGATAACGATAGACGGGATACCCGTAAAGAAGATACCGTTTGACGTTCTCAGAAAGAATATCGGCGTTGTGTCACAGGAAACATATCTGTTTATGGGAACTGTCGCAGACAATATCAGATACGCAAGACCCGATGCGACAATGGAAGAAGTGATACAAGCGGCAAAAAGCGCAAACGCTCACGATTTTATAATGAAGCTCCCCGAAGGGTACGATACCGTTACGGGAAGCGGCGGCGTAAGCCTGTCGGGCGGCGAAAAACAGCGTATATCAATAGCCCGTGCGCTGATACAGAAGCCGAATATACTTATACTTGACGAGGCTACGGCGGCTATGGATACAGCAACAGAACGTAAGATACAGAGTGCGATAGATAATCTCAAGAGCGGCAGAACGATAATTGCGATAGCACACCGCCTCTCAACGCTCCGTGACGCAGACAAGCTGTATGTTATCGAACACGGCGAGGTAAAGGAGAGCGGAACTCACGATGAGCTGATACGCACAAACGGAAAATACTTCGAGCTGTATAAGCTGCAAAGCGAGTCGCTGAGATCTGTCGGACTTGACTGACGCAGAAAGGAGCGCTTATGAAACAGAATACAACTGCAATTTATGATGTGGATACGCTTAACATTCTTTCACCCGATAAAATCGGGCTTACCGAAACCGAAAGCGGCTATCTTGAGTTTTCGTATGACGGCAGGGATTATGAAAAGGTCGATCTTACAAGGCTCGTACCGTTCAACGACGAAAACAGGTATATAAGCGTAAGCTATAAGAATGAGGAAGACGAGTGGAAAGAGATAGGCGTTATAAAGGACCTTGAAGATCTGGCGGCTGATACTAAAAAGACAGCCGATGATTATCTCAAGCTCAAATACTACATTCCTGAGATAAAGAAGATTCACAGGATAACGGATAATCAGATGGGGTATCTTTTCCTTGAAGCCGATACTACGGCAGGTGAAAAGAAAATAGCCGTGTATGACTGGTGGCATAATTTCAGAGTGATACACGGAAAGATGCTTGCCGTGACGGACGCAGACGGAAACCGCTACAGCGTACCTGATGTTGACAGGCTGGACAAGGCAAGCATCAAAAAGCTCCAGCTGTTCATCTGATACCGCATTTATTGCCTTTGCAGAAAGGAGTGGGTATAAATGAATTTGAAACTGTCAGTACCGAAAGGCGTGGATATTGACAGCGTGAGCTTTTCACTGCCGTTTGACATAGACAAAAAGGCTAAAAACGCAAACGGGCATCTTACTGCCACAAAGGACAAGCTCACGGTATATTATGACGATAAAGCGGTACGGGAGTTTGCCGTATCGGATATAAGCAAGATAACGGTAGAACAGCTTATCGGCTGTTCGATGCTGTGCGTAAGGGATATGCACGGCAGGGACATATGCGTCTGTCAGTTTTCGCAGAAGTATTATATGCGCTATGCGGAGCTTGCAAAGATATATGAGCATTACATTGCTACGGGCGAATTTACCGAGCATACGGACGCAGACGAGCCAAGCTGTCAGAAGTGCGGAGCGGCGCTAAGAGGCAGCAGTAAATGTATGTTCTGTGATGCGAAAAAGGGCGTGTTTTTAAAGCTCGTAAAAAGGCTTGCGCCGTACAAGGTGCAGTTTGGTCTGTCGCTTTTCGCAACATTCGTGCTGTATGCTTTTGACGTTATCAATCCGCTGTTCCAGCGCATACTGGTAGACGACCTTATAGTGCCGAATAACAGCGACTGGGGGCTTTTCTGGAAGATAACGCTGTGCATTCTTGTACTTAACCTGTCATCTATGGGATTCAGGCTGCTGCAGGAGGTGTGCAACTATAAAATATCAACGGCATACGGCAGGGATCTGCGCCGTGATATTTTCAACAAGACCCAGCAGCTATCCATGAGCAATGTTGCAAAACGTACTCCGGGCGAGCTTATCAATCGTGTATCGGGCGATGCGGCAACATTGCAGGACTTTATGACAAGGCAGGGCAAGGACATGATTTTTCAGACGACCGCACTTGTTGCGCTTCTGATAATTATGTTCATCACAAACTGGAAACTGGCGATAGTAATTACCGTTCCTTTACCGCTTGCGGCTTTCCTTTCGGTAAAGTCGTTCAATGCGATAAGCGTAAGATACGGCAGAGTGTGGCGCTTCCAGTGCCGTGCAAGCGAGCTTCTGCACGATGTTCTGCACGGAATAAGGGTAGTAAAGAACTACGGCAACGAGGACAGAGAGATAGAAGCGTACAGAAATGCCTCTGCGAAATGGGCAGATTCTGTAAAGAAAGCCGATATACTCTGGTATATGGTACAGCCGCCTATCCGTTACATATTCAGCATAGGCGAGTTCTGTGCGCTGTTCTTCGGCGGCAGTATGATACTCGGCAGAGAGATGCAGCTCGGTGAGCTGATACAGTTCACAACCTATGTCGCTATGCTCTACGGTCCTATCCAGTGGCTTACAAGCCTGCCCAGAGTGCTTGCACAGGCAAGAGTAAGCGCAGGAAAGGTATTCGAGATACTTGAAGAGGATAATGATATAAGCGACACCGAGAACGCTGTCAGCCTTGATATAAAGGGCGATATCGAGTTTAAAAACGTATATTTCGGCTACAAGGCGTATAACCCGGTGCTGAAAGACGTTTCGTTCAGCATAAAGCAAGGCGAGATGATAGGCATAGTCGGACATTCCGGTGTTGGCAAATCCACGCTTATAAACCTTGTTATGCGCCTTTATGACGCAACATCGGGTCAGGTGCTGATAGACGGCACGGACGTGCGGGATATATCGCAGAACTCATTGCGTTCGCAGGTGGGAGTTGTATTGCAGGAAACGTATCTTTTCAGCGGTACGGTGCTTGACAATATCCGCTATGCAAAGCCCGATGCGAGCTTTGAGGAAATAGTCAATGCCGCAAAGACGGCAAACTGCCACGATTTCATCACCCGTATGCCTGACGGCTATAATACCGTTGTGGGAGAGCGAGGCTACAATCTGTCGGGCGGCGAACGTCAGCGAATAGCTATTGCAAGAGCAATACTGCACGACCCGAAGATACTTATACTTGACGAAGCTACCGCATCGCTTGACACACAGACCGAAAAGCAGATACAGGACGCTCTCGACAGGCTGATAAAGGGCAGAACAACAATAGCGATAGCTCACAGGCTGTCAACGCTTGCAAATGCCGACAGGCTTATAGTGCTGAAAAAGGGCAGAGTTGCCGAAATCGGAACACATACCGAGCTTTTACAAAGCAAGGGCGTATATTATGAGCTTGTTATGGTACAAAAGCAGACTGCAAGGCTGAGAAAGAGTGAAACTCCGGCGCTTGCTATGGGCTGAGGGTAAATTAAATAAAGAGGCACATTCCGCTCCTTTTGCAGAATGTGCCTTTTTTTACCTCAAACCCTTTAAAATTCACCTTCACATATTGATTTTTCCTTTTTACTGTGGTAAAATATTATAGAATATAGTCCCATACTATAAAATCCGTAAAAATCAACATAAAAAGGGACGTAAACGGTATACAAGAAAGGAAATTAAAAAATGAGTAAGGTAGTCAAGTTCGGCGGCAGCTCACTCGCCGACGCAAATCAGTTCCGCAAGGTAGCTGATATAATCAGAAGCGACAAGGAACGCAGATATGTAGTTCCCAGTGCGCCCGGCAAGCGTTTCAAGGACGATATAAAAGTAACGGATATGCTCTATGCGTGCTATGACGCAGTCGCAAACGAGGGCAAGAACGCATACAATCAGTTTGCGCCTATCGCAGAGCGTTTCAACGGAATTATAAGCGATTTAGGACTTACTCTTTCACTTGATGACGAGTATGAGGTAATTATAGACAATTTCCGTAAGAAAGCCGGTAAGGATTATGCCGCAAGCCGTGGCGAATACCTGAACGGTATCATTCTTGCAAATTATCTGGGATATGAATTCGTAGATGCCGCAAAGGTAGTATTCTTCCGTCCCGACGGAAAGTTTGACGATACGCTTACAGATACCTGCCTTGCATCTGTACTGCACGGTCTTTCACACGCTGTTATCCCCGGATTCTACGGAGCTAACCCCGACGGCACGGTACGCACATTCTCAAGAGGCGGTTCTGATGTTACCGGCTCTATCGTTGCAAAGGCTATCAATGCTGAGCTTTATGAGAACTGGACAGATGTAAACGGCTTCCTTATCGCAGACCCCAGAATAGTTGACGAGCCTAAGGTTATCGAGTCTATCACATATAAAGAGCTGCGTGAGCTGTCTTATATGGGTGCATCGGTACTTCACGAGGCCGCAATCTTTCCTGTAAGAAGCGCAAAGATTCCGATAAATATCCGCAACACCAACGACCCCTCAGCAAAAGGTACAATGATAGTTGCAGAGGACAACGAACCTCCTCAGCACATAATCACGGGTATTGCAGGTAAAAAGCACTTCAGCGTTATCTCAATCGAAAAGGATGAGATGAACAGTGAGATAGGCTTCTTACGCAGAATACTTACAGTGCTTGAGGCTAACGGTATGTGCTTTGAGCATATCCCCACAGGCATCGACACAATGAGCATTATCGTTGACGGCAAGGACGTTGACAAGACCCCCGACATTGTTGAAAAGATATGCGAGGTAACAGACCCCAACCATATTGAGATAGAGAACGATCTTGCACTTATCGCTATAGTAGGACGTGGCATGAAGTCCAAGAAGGGTACTGCTACAAGAATATTTGCGGCTTTATCACACGCAGACATCAACATAAAGATGATCGACCAGGGTTCAAGTGAGCTTAATATCATAGTAGGTATCCACGAGGCTGACTTCGAGAAGGCTATCAAGGTTATTTATGATATGTTCATACTCAGCGAAGATTAATAGATTCATTTTCAGCTAATGCTAATCGCTGAGCGGTTTAACGGGCGGAAATTCAGAGAAATATATATTTGAAAGGGAGAAGTGAACAATTATGATGACGTACGATTCTCTTACCAATGCAAAGCTGACAAAGTTTTTCAAGGCGGGAAACTATAAAAAGCAGATAATCAAGAATATCGAGATTATCGGTCAGCGTAAGCTGGTAATACTTGGTGACGGACGGGGCGTTAACGGCGAGATACTGAAAAAGGTTCTCGGTCAGTTCAGAAAAAAAGGCGTCCGTGTTCCCGAGCTTGCGTTTGAGGCTACAAACGATGAGCGCACGCTTGTAAAGGGCGATAATTCTATCAGAAGTATCACCGAGCTTAAGGGTATGTCAAAGGCATATTACGTTCTTGTTTCATCGTCATACGATGAGCTTGAGGTATATCTCAAGGGTATGACAGGACGTGTCGGAAGCGCACAGTCTATCGAAAAGCGTTTACAGCAGTACGGCTTTACAGAGCGTGACTACTGCCTTGTAAATCAGCCTGTTAGCTTTCTCGGCACATATATGAAGATGAAACGTTCACAGTTCAACATCTCCGACAAATCAACACAGAACAAGCTTGAAAAGGATGTCCGCCGCACCGAGCCGCAGCTTGCCGAATGCAAGGATAAGTTCCACGGTCAGCGTTGCTTTATTATCGGCTATAAGGAAGGTGTAAAGCTCGATGAGCTGAACCTGCTGTTCAATGAAAAGTGCATAAGCTACAACGGTATATGCAAGTTCTTCAGCAAGACACCCCTCCGTCCCACACAGTACATACTGTCAAATGCCGAGCATTATCTCGGAAACGGCAAGTATATCGAAGCTATGGACTGCTTTGTTGCAAGCAATGTGACCGTATTTGAGGATAAGTTTGAAAAGAAGCCTACCTACTTCAATATAATGGGCAACGGCTTTATCCCTCAGCTGCCCTCATTCGGCTCTACACAGCACAGCGAGGCTTTAAGACGTGTCGACGATCTGTATATTGCTTTACAGCTTGCTTTGTATGAGGGCTTCTCGGAAATATACATCTACGGCTTTGACGGAATTTACGACGCTCAGATAACAAGCTATGACGAGGCTCTTGTAAATGACGAGAAGAAGTACGATTATCCCGAGGAAGCGCAGACACTGCTTAAAAACGTAAAGACATACGCTTCAAGCGCAGGTGTTTCTATCTACAATATGAGCGGTATCGACAGCCTCAATATGTTCGAGAGCCGCACGATTGACCAGATAGATTTCTCGACGACAAAGCTGTTATCGAAAATATAAATAATTTTTGATTTTCAGCAGTTCTAAAGCTGATTTAAATTATTAATTTAAGGGATTATAATGAGTTTAGCCGATAAATATTTTATAGAAAACTGCCGTGACATAATCGAACACGGCTCATGGGATACAAACAGCGAGGTCAGACCCCGTTGGGAAGACGGCACACCCGCACATACCGTAAAAAAGTTCTGCGTGGTAAACCGTTATAATCTGCAGGAGGAATTTCCTGTAATGACGCTCCGCCGTATCTACTACCGTTCCGCAATAGAGGAAATATTGTGGATATATCAGAAAAAAAGCAATAGAGTTGCGGATCTTTCCACTCATATATGGGATTCGTGGGCTGATGAAAACGGCACGATAGGCAAGGCTTACGGCTGGCAGCTCGGACAGAAAAGCATCTATCCCGAGGGCGAGTTCGACCAGGTGGACAGAGTGCTGTACGACCTTTCGCACAACCCTGCGAGCCGCCGTATAATGACCAATATGTACAATCATAAGGATCTGCATGAAATGGGACTTGCGCCGTGCGCTTACAGTATGACCTTCAACGTGACCGGAGATACGCTGAACGCTATTCTCAATCAGCGTTCACAGGATATGCTCACTGCGAACAACTGGAACGTGTGCCAGTATGCCGCACTTCTGATAATGTTCGCAAAAGCGTCGGGACTTAAGGCAGGCGAGCTTGTACACGTCATAGCGGATGCACATATCTATGACAGACATATCGACGCAGTAAAACGCATTATAGAAAAAGAGCCTTATCCCGCACCCGAAATGGTTGTAGAGGATATAACCGATTTCTATAAATTCACTAAAAACAGCTTTACGCTGAAAGACTATAAATATCACGATTTCGACGAAAAAATCGAAGTAGCGATATGACCATAATGCCCCGCATTGCTTTTGCGGGGCTATGAGTGTTTATACAGGAGGTGAGGCACACAGGTGACATATATCGTACTTGACCTGGAATGGAGCCAGCCCGTATGCAGAGAAAAAATGCGTATAGCAGGCACAAGAGTTCTACAGGTGGAAATCATACAGATAGGCGCAGTTGCCGTGACGGACGGTATCGTAAGCGAGGATTTCTTTTCGGAATATGTAAGACCGAGATATTATACCGAGCTTAAAGGCAGGATAAAGAAGCTGACGGGTATTACGAAAAATGACCTTAAGAACGCCCATGATCTTACAGTGGTGCTTAAGAGCTTCAGAGAATGGCTCGAAAAATTCGGGAAGGACGTTATTATAGTAACGTGGGGACCCGATGACATACCTACGCTTGTAAAGCAGTGCGAGTTCTACGAAAGGGACACCGGCTGGCTTCCCGAATGGTTCAACCTTCAGCCTTTGATGACAAGGCAGTACGGGATAGACAGAGCGCAGATAACACTTCAATCTGCCGTTGAGATAACCGGTGTACAGCAGGAGCTTGACTACCACAGCGCAATAAACGATGCGTACTATACCGCACTGGTTCTTACTAAGATAAACGACATACCGAGCGAAATAGAGCTGCAGAAAAAGATAGATTATGTTCACAGCAATCCCTTCCTGAGCCTCAGACAGACCTCGGAGGGTACGGTAAAGACCGCCCGTATGAACGCAGTGCCGAGATTATCCGAGCTTAACCGCTATATCTGTCCTGTCTGCGGTAAACCCGCAACGCTGAAAAGCAGGCTAATATGGCTCAGCCCGATGAACTATATGGCTGTAGTGCATTGCAACAAGCATTCCGTAAAGGTCACGGTAAGGTTTGAGAAGAAAGCGGACGGCGAATACAGATGGGTAAAGAAATACACGCTGTCCGAAGAAAAGGACGAGGAGCTTTATTCATCGCTATTAAAGGAAAAATATCCTGCACTGCAGGAAAAAAGCGATAGAAAAATTCCTGCCGTTAAAACCGGCAGAAAGCGTATAAAAGTCAAAACAGAAAGGAAAAACATAAACAATGGCTAAGTTCAAAGCGGCTGCGGTATTCAGCAGCAATATGGTGCTTCAGAGAGAGAAGAACGTAAGAGTATTCGGCACGGGCAAAAACGGCGAAAGCGTAATAGTTTCGATATGCACAAACAAAGCGGTGACAGAGGTAGTCGATGAAAAGTGGTGTGTTACACTTCCTGCGATGAAAGCAGGCGGCCCTTATGAGATGAAGATAAGCAACGGCGAAGAAACTATCGTATTCGGTAACGTTATGATAGGCGAGGTATGGCTCGCAGGCGGTCAGAGCAATATGGAGCTTGAGCTTCAGAACTGCATGGGCGGCAAGGATTTTCTTGCTAACGATAAGACCGAAAACGTCCGCTATTACTACACGCAGAAAAACTGCAATATGGATGAAAAGTTCTTCCGTGACGAAGAAAATACAGGCTGGAGCTGTTTTGACAGCGAAAGCGCAAGAGCGTGGAGCGCAGTTGCGTATTTCTACGCAAAGGAGCTTGCCGCAAGGCTTGGCGTTACTGTCGGAATAATCGGCTGTAACTGGGGCGGTACAAGCGCAAGCTACTGGATGAGCCGTGAATCTCTCGAAAAGGATACAGACCTCAAGGCATACCTTGACGATTTCGACAATGCGGTAGCAGGCAGGTCAAGAGAGGAAATGGACAAGGAATATCTTGACTATGTGAAATATGAGGAAGAGTGGCAGAAGAAGTCGGTAGAGTTCTACAGCGCACATCCCGACGGAACGTGGGACGAGTGTCAGGCTTACTGCGGTGTAAGCAAGTATCCCGGCCCTATGACGCCCTTAAATCCCTTCCACGCAACAGCGCTTTATGACAGTATGGTAAAGCGTGTATGCCCGTATACTATCAAGGGCGTTATCTATTATCAGGGCGAAACGGACGACAACAGACCGAAAACTTATTTCAAGCTGTTCAAGGCGCTTATTCAGCTCTGGAGAGACGATTGGGGCGATGACGAGCTTCCGTTTATGTTTGTACAGCTCCCGATGCACCGCTATAAAGTCGACCCCGACTGGAAGCACTGGTGCCTTATAAGAGAGGCGCAGATGCGTACCTTCAAGACGGTAAAGAATACGGGTATTGCGGTTATTCTCGATTGCGGAGAATTCAATGAGATACACCCCAAGAACAAGGTACCGGTAGGTCACAGACTTTACCTGCAGGCTATGCACCACGTTTACGGCGATAATGAAACGGAGGCATTCGGCCCTATTTACAAGAATATGATCGTAACAGGCGACAGAGCTGTTATCAGCTTTGACCACGCAGAGAGCGGCTTTGATATAAAGGGCGACAACGGCATAACCGGCTTTGAGGTTGCAGGCACAGATAAGGAATACAAGCCCGCCTGCGCAGTTATAGACGAGGACGGAACGATAAGCGTCTACGCAGACGAAGTAAAGAAGCCTGCATATGTACGTTACCTCTGGACAAATTACGGCGATGTAACGCTGTACGGCAAGAACGGCATCCCCGTTGCCCCGTTCAGAACAAGTATGAATGACGAAAAGTAAGAACAAGAACCGAAAGGCGATATTATGGAACTTAAACGCAGCAGCGGAGTATTACTTCATATAACAAGCCTTCCTGCAAACGAGGGCATAGGAACACTCGGAAAACCTGCCTTTGAGTTTGTGAACTGGCTGAAAGCGGCAGGACAAAAATACTGGCAGGTGCTCCCGATACACCCGACAGGCTATGCCGATTCACCCTATCAGTCACCGTCGGCATTTGCAGGAAACCCACTGCTTATAGACCTGTGGGAGCTTGTAGAGCTGGGGCTTCTTGCACCCGATGACATAAAGGGAAGAGAATACGGCGAGGACCCGTCCACAGTAGATTATGAAAAGGTGATCGCACAGAAAAAGGAGCTTCTCCGCAAGGCGTTTTTCTCGTTCAAGGAGGACGTTTCCTATCTTGCCTTTATTCAGGAGCAGAGCTGGTGGCTTGAGGACTATGCGCTTTTTATGGCGATAAAACAGCATAACGAACTGCGTTCGTGGATGACATGGGACAAGGAGTTACGCTTCAGAAAGCCCGAAGTGCTTGCCGCATTCAAGGAAGAGCATATAGAGGACATCAAATTTCACCGTTTTGTACAGTATATGTTCTTTACCCAGTGGAACAAGCTGAAAGCATACGCCAACAAGAACGGCATATCCATAATAGGCGACATTCCGATATATGCCGCAATGGACAGTGCGGACGTGTGGGTAAACCCGAAATTGTTCACGATAGATATTTCGCTAAGACCTACTCTTGTTGCAGGAGTACCGCCCGATTATTTCTCACCCACAGGACAGCTGTGGGGAAATCCGCTGTATGACTGGGACGCTATGGAGCGTGACGGCTATAACTGGTGGCTGTCAAGAATAGACCACGCAATGAAGCTGTATGATATGGTGAGAATAGACCACTTCCGTGCGTTTGACACCTATTATGCTATTCCTGCCGATGCAACAACAGCCGAATACGGCGAGTGGAAAAAAGGCCCCGGTATGAAGCTGTTCGACACGGTCAGGGAAAAGCTGGGCGATGTCAATATCATAGCGGAGGATCTGGGCGATATATTCGACAGCGTAAAAAAGCTTCTCAGCGATACAGGCTTCCCCGGTATGAGAGTTTTACAGTTCGGCTTCAACAGTGAAGGCAAGGACAGTATTCACCTGTGCCATAACTATGTAAATAACTGCGTAGCGTATACAGGCACACACGATAACGATACTATAATGGGCTGGCTTAAATCAGCAGATGCGAAAGCCGCAAAGATGGCAAAGAGCTACATAAACGCAAACTTCTTGGAGCATAAGAACGTCAGCTTCATAAGAAGCGTTTATGCAAGCCCTGCCGCACTTGCGATAATTCCGATGCAGGACATTCTCGGCATAGACGGCAGAGGACGTATGAATGTTCCCTCGACTGTCGGAGGAAACTGGACGTGGAGAATGAAAAAGCCCGCAAATAAAAAATCCGCACGTCTTATGAATAAGCTTACAACAGCTTATCTCAGAAAGCCGTCGGTAACAGCAAATGCAAAGGACAAATAAAATGTCATTATCCGATATATTTGATAAGATAGCCGCAGGCAGAGAGCCTACACCGCAGGGCGCTGTCGAATATCTCATAGTGGGGCTTGGCAATCCCGGCACTCAGTATGAGAACACAAGGCACAACGCAGGCTTTATGGCGGCGGATACCCTTGCGGAAAAACTCGGCGTACAGATAAAAAAGCTGAAGTTCAAATCCCTTATAGCCGATTGTGCGATAGAGGGCAGGCACTGCGTTATAATGAAACCGTCAACCTTTATGAACAACAGCGGCGAGGCGGTAGGCGAGGCTATGAACTTCTATAAGATACCCCCTCAGAATATACTTGTGATGTACGATGATATTTCGCTTGATGTCGGCAGAACAAGGATACGCAGAAAAGGCAGTGACGGCGGTCATAACGGTATAAAGAGCATAATTCTGCACACAAACAGCGACGCTTTCCCCCGTATAAAGATAGGCGTAGGCGCAAAGCCGCACCCTGATTTTCCGCTTGCCGACTGGGTATTATCAGGCTTTAAGAAGGAAGACGGCGAAAATCTCGAAAAATCGCTCGATAATGCCGCAGAGGCGGCAAAGCTGATAATTGCGGGCAAGATTGATGCCGCAATGAATAAGTACAATTCATAAGAAAGACAGACAATATGGAACTTCTTAAAAATATGGCTGACACGCTGACCGAGTACAAAAAGTCAGTCGCACATATTTTAAGCGATGAACCCGTGCCCTTACTGGTCACGGGGCTTTCGCATATACACAAGGCACACTTCTTAGCGTCCTTATGCTATGAAAAGCTTCCCTCTCCGATACTTGTCATAACCGAGAGCGAAGCGTCTGCGGCAAAGCTCACAGAGGACATAAACACAATGTGCGGTGATACTGTCGCATATCAGTTTCCTGCATCGGATCTGACCCTTGCCGATACTGAGGCACAGTCGCAGGAGTACGAGTATAAGCGTATCGAAACGCTGTCTGCGGCGCTTTCGGGCAAGGCAAGGCTGATAATATCCTCGTCCGAAGCGGCGGTACAGCTTACCGTTCCGAAAGACGTACTGGAAAAGCATACCGTTACGCTTAAAGCAGGCGATGAGATAAAGCTTGACGAGCTTGCAAAGACGCTTGTCAGCGCAGGCTATACACGCTGTGATATGATAGAGGGTAAGGGACAGTTCTCGTTCAGAGGCTCGCTTGCCGACATTTACCCCGTCAGCAGTGATTATCCCGTCAGAATAGAGCTGTGGGGCGATGAGATCGACACGGTGGCATCATTCGACATTGATACGCAAAGAAGAATAGATACGGTAAAGAGCGTCAGCATAACACCCTGCGGAGAAACGATTTTCGAGGAGGGTGTTCTTTCGGGGACGTTGCAGGCGCTTCTTGAAAAGACCGAAAAGAACAAAAAGAAGAACGATGAAGCGGCAAAGCGTATAAGACGTGATATAGCAAGACTGCGTGACGGTATTTCCGTATGCTGTCTTAACCGTTATTTTCCGCTTTGCTATAAAGAGCCGGGCAGTATTTTTGATTATGCGTCCACTCTTATAGTCAGCGAATCCTTTACTGCGGCAGAGGCGGCAAAGGGCGCTATCTCGGCTCACCTTGAGGATTTGAAGCTGCTTACCGAGGACGGAGTTCTGTGCAAGGGACTTGACAGGTACCTGATGAGCAAAGCGGAATATCAGGACACGGTAAAGAATAAAGTGCGGCTTTATATGGATACGTTCATAAGAGGCGGAGGAATCGACCTCAGCGATATTCTGAAGGTGGATTCGATACAGCTTTCCGCTTGGAGCGGAGAGTATAAAATGCTTTTCGAGGAGCTTGACAATTACAGCAGGAACGGCTATTCCTGCGTGATTTTCGGCGGCACGGACAAAGCGGCAAAGATACTTGCGGAGGATCTGCACGATAAAGGCTACAAGGCTGATTATGCCAAAAACCCGAAGAAATTCTACCTCGGCAGAATTACGGTAGTCGAGGGGATATTATCGGCAGGCTTTGAATATCCGGAAGAAAAAATAGCCGTACTCACCCGTACAAGCGCTTCATCGTCAAAAACCTCCGCACCTAAGAAGAAATTCAAAAAGGGCGCACAGATACGTTCGCTCAGCGATATTTCTCAGGGCGATCTTGTGGTACACGGCTCATACGGTATAGGCGTATTCGAGGGCGTTCAGAAGCTCACAGCAGACAAGGTTTCAAAGGATTATATAAAGATAAAATACGCAGGTACGGATGTGCTTTATGTTCCCGTTACCCAGCTTGACCTCATTTCACGTTATATCGGAAGCGGAGATGCGGATACGGTAAGGCTGAACAAGCTTGGCACAGATACCTGGAAAAAGGCAAAGACAAAGGCAAAAGCGGCAACGCAGGAGATGGCAAAGGAGCTTATCGAGCTGTATTCTCGCCGTATGAAAGCGAAGGGCTTTGCATTCTCCCCCGATACCGAGCAGCAGCATATATTCGAGGATCATTTCAGCTATGTTGAAACGGACGATCAGCTCCGCTGTATAGAGGAAATAAAGCACGATATGATGCGTACTGCCCCTATGGAGCGTCTTCTCTGCGGAGATGTAGGATTCGGAAAGACGGAGGTCGCACTCCGTGCCGCATTCAAGTGTATAGGTGACGGTAAGCAGTGCGCTATACTTGTGCCGACTACCGTTCTTGCGTGGCAGCACTACCAGACGGTCTTAAAACGTATGGAGGGCTTTGATATAAGAGTTGAGCTGTTGTCACGTTTCCGCACAGCAAAGGAACAGAAGATAATTCTGAAGAAGCTGGAAGAAGGCGAGCTTGACCTTGTAGTAGGCACACACAGGCTTGTGCAGGACGATGTTAAGTTCAAGGATTTAGGACTTGTTATTATAGACGAAGAACAGCGTTTCGGCGTAAACGATAAGGAAAAGCTGAAAGAAGCGTTCACAAACGTAGATGTTCTGACGTTATCTGCAACCCCCATTCCCAGAACGCTAAATATGGCGATGTCGGGAATAAGAGATATGAGCGTCATTGAAACGCCGCCCGGCGACCGTCACCCGATAACCACATACGTTGTCGAGCATGACAGAGGCGTTATAGCGCAGGCGATAAATAAGGAGCTTCGCCGCAACGGACAGGTTTACTATGTCCACAACCGCATTGAAAGCATATATTCCTGCGCCGCAGATATTCATTCTATGGTACCCGAAGCGAATATCGGAATTGCACACGGAAGAATGAGCGAGGAAGAGCTTCTCGATGTATGGAGAAGGCTTATCGAGGGCGAGATAGATGTGCTTGTCTGCACAACGCTTATCGAAACCGGTGTAGATGTACCTAACTGCAACACGCTTATCATTGAAAATGCGGATTGTATGGGACTTGCCCAGCTCCACCAGCTCAGAGGCCGTGTCGGACGTACAAACCGCCGTGCATACGCATATTTCACTTTCAGACGGGGCAAGGTGCTCAGCGAGATTGCCACCAAGCGACTTGACGCAATAAGAGAGTTTACACGCTTCGGTTCGGGATTCAGGATAGCTATGAAAGACCTTGAAATAAGAGGTGCAGGCTCGGTTCTCGGTCAGAGCCAGTCGGGACATCTTGCGTCTGTCGGCTATGATATGTATATAAAACTGCTCAACGAGGCGATTTTAGAACAGCAGGGCAAAGCCCCCGAAATTACTCCGGAGTGCCTTATTGATATAAGAATTGATGCGTTTATCCCCGAAAAGTATATCTCTAATCAGGCACAGCGTGTTGACTGCTACAGAAAGATAGCGATGATAGAAAATGACGAGGACGCTTATGATGTGACCGATGAGCTTATTGACCGTTACGGCGATGTGCCGAGAGCGGTCGAGGGACTTATCGAAGTTGCAAAGCTGAGAAGGATTGCTCAGAAGATGCACCTGACCGAAATAATCCAGAGCGGCGACGTTATGATATTCTATCCCGAAAAGACCGATAAGAAAACGATGGAACGTGTTTCGGCGGTAGGAGGAAAATTCGGCAAGGATATGATGCTGAACATTGCCACCGACAAGCCTAACTTCCGTGTAAACGGCACGGATAAACACGGCGGAGCGCTTGCACTGCTTGCGGATACACTTGCGGCAATGCAGTCGGTTGATAAAGACAGTGATAAAGAGAATATGACCGAAGAAGGTGAGAATAATGGCTGAGAAGAAAAGCGTCAAGCGTAAAGTTATAACAGCCGTTGTAATTGTCGGAGTATTTGTACTGCTGATAGGTTCGTTCTTTTTGAGGGATATTTGTCTGAGAGCAGGTATCACCGAGTGCGAAAAGCGTGAGATACTTCAGGTAAAGTCGAAATATTCAGCGATTCTTGACAGCGTTGTAAGCGCAGGCAACGATATTGCCGACTACAAGATTACAGCCGCTCACGGCGGACTTTTTGAAAAGTCGGTCATAAACGCTGATGAAAACGGCGAGCCGCTTTATGATAAGCTGACGGAGGAGCTTGATGTATTGTGCCATACTTACTGTTACGGCGTAGAAAAGCAGGATAATGCAGTACATTTCAGCTTCAACACCGGCAACACAAAACAGCTTATCTATTCTGTAAAGGATATATCCGACAACGAAACTTCATCGCTCGGCGATAACTGGTACTACTATGAGAAAGCAATGACAGCCGATAACGGCTGATACAAAGAACAAAAGAGAAGGACACAAAAATGAAAAACATAATTCTTATCGGAATGCCCGGCGCAGGTAAAAGCACTGTCGGCGTACTGCTTGCAAAGTCTATGGGATATGATTTTGTGGATGCTGACCTTGTTATTCAAAAACAGCAGGGAACAAAGCTCCAGAACATAATCGACAAGCGTGGACTTGACGGCTTCAAGCAGGCGGAAGAACAGGCACTGCTGTCAATAAACGATAAAAAAGCGATAATCGCAACAGGCGGTTCAGCCGTATTTTCAGCCGCAGGTATGGCACATCTCAAAGAAAACGGCATCTGCGTATATCTCAGAGTTGACGAGCAGGAGCTTATCCGCCGTCTTACGAATATAAAGACGAGAGGTATAGCCTGCCGTCCGGGTGAAACGGTAGCGGAAATAATTGCCGAGCGTGAGGTGTACTACAACCGCTACGCAGATATAACGATAGATTGCCTTAACACCACGGCAGAGCAGGTGGTAGGGATGATTATGGACAGGATAAAGTAATTCTGATTTTACGCTATAAAAAGGAGGAGCTATGTCAAAGTTTGATTATCTGATAGTCGGAGCAGGGCTTTTCGGCTCGGTTTTTGCCTTTGAAGCAACACAGCGTGGCAAGAAGTGCCTTGTTATCGACAAGCGAAATCACATTGCAGGCAACATTTACACCGAGAATATCGAGGGGATAAACGTCCACAAATACGGCGCACATATATTCCACACGTCAGACAAAGCAATATGGGAATATGTGAACCGCTTTGCCGATTTCAACAACTTCATCAATTCCCCGATAGCGTCCTACAAGGACGAGCTTTACAATCTGCCGTTCAATATGAACACCTTCAGCAAAATGTGGGGAATAAAGACGCCCGCCGAAGCAAAGGCGATAATTGCCGGTCAGATAGCAAATCTTAACATAGGCGAGCCGCAGAACCTCGAAGAACAGGCGCTGAAGCTGGTCGGAACGGACGTTTACGAAAAGCTGATAAAGGGCTACACGCAAAAGCAGTGGGGCAGACCCTGCACCGAGCTTCCTGCGTTCATAATAAAGCGTCTGCCGCTCAGATTCACCTATGACAACAACTATTTCAATGACCGCTATCAGGGCATAGCGATAGGCGGATATACTCAGATAATAGAAAAAATGCTCGCAGGCTCAGACGTTAAGACAGATACCGACTATTTCGAATTTATCAAGGAAAACCCCGACATATCCGAAAAGACCGTTTACACAGGACAGATAGACGAATTTTTCGGTTACAGATACGGCGCACTCGGTTACCGCTCGGTACGGTTTGAAAACGAGATACTTGACACCGATAACTATCAGGGTGATGCAGTAGTAAACTATACCGACAGAGAAGTGCCTTACACAAGAATTATCGAGCATAAGCACTTTGAATTCGGCAAGCAGGAAAAGACGGTCATCAGCCGTGAATATTCAGCCGAATGGCAGCCGGGCATTGAGCCTTACTATCCGATAAACGACGAAGCTAACAATGCTCTTTACGAAAAGTACAAGGCCCTCGCCGCTACCCGTCCCGATGTAATCTTCGGCGGCAGGCTCGGACAGTATAAGTATTACGATATGGATAAGGTAATTGCCGCAGCGCTCACTGCTGTAGATGATGAGTTTGGCATATAACGTAATAATAAACACATCAGAATCACCATTATCAAGCAAACCGCAATACCAAAAAGCGTTGTGCTACTACGACACAACGCTTTTTGCTTTTACTGACAGTGCGATAATTTACCTCACTATATATTTTTCGCTTTTATATATTCCCAGGTGTATCCGCCTGCCATATGGTTTTTACCACGGCAAACCCCGTCAATGTTTTTAATGCCGGTTGCCATCCTTGCCGCTTTGACCGAGGGATAGTTTTCTCCGGTTTCGATACATCTGACCGGCTTTTGTTTCTTTTGTGCATTTTTATTTTGTGCGCAGTATATGCAACCGTGTCGTTTCAAATCACCGGCGTGCGGGAAAATAGTATTACCGCAGATTGTGCATCTGCATTCGATAATGTCGCTGTCGCCGGTGTACTCACCGACTATTTCAAGTTCAGGATGAATTGCATGAATCTCATTAGTGAATTGCTCTTGAGATTTACGCATTTTTGCGTGCTTAGCTTTCAAGCTGCATTCTCTGCATCCGTGACCACTCAGTAAATGATTCGGGGCGGCTTCTCCGTGATAGCCGCAAATATTGCATATATATGCAATTTTAGTAGCGGAGTTTATGTATTTTCCTACTATTGTAATGTCTGGCAATTTCTCTTTAATTTTTGCAACGAACTGATCGTCGGTCGGTTTCAGTGTTTTTGCACATTTTCTGCATCCGGTCGGATTTTGCTTGATAAGCTGAGAAGGACTCGCCTCCCACTCGTAACCGCATCCGTCTTTTAAACACCTGAATTTTACTTTTGCTGACATATTTCCCTTCAATTCGCCTATAAGCTCAACATTAGGATTAACTTCTTCGAGCCTCTTTTTGTATTCATCAATGCTGATTCGCCGTGACATATCGGAAGCAACAGCTGCAATATTGTTCCAATTATCGTCGGTAAAGTCAAAATTGACATCGATTTTTTCAAGTATTGTGCCGATTATTTTTTTTAGTGTGCTATAATCCTTCTCGACGGCTAACCATCTGCTGTAAGTTGTGATATAATCATATCCCGAAACCATTTCGGCATCATCGTCATTGAAACAATCGTATATTATCATTATATCAATGCCGTTTTGGATACAAATATCATGTTTTTTTACATCTTTTGCTAAAGTTTTTTTATGAAAGCTCCAAGAGCCCGGTTCTATTGCTAACTTATAATCCAGCAGATATATATCCAACTCATTACTGATAGCAGTTCTGTCGCGTTTTTTCACTGAAACAATATCTGCTGCTTCAATTGAGCTATCCATAACAAGTGCAAGTGCAAGAAAAATAAAGTTTTCAGCAAAGGATGTCTGCGTGTGCGCACAGTACGGACAACCTATTCCGTTTTTTAGATCACATGCAACCTTGAATCCGGTTCTGTTACACCGCTTGCATTTAAATTGAATCTTGTTGTGCATACCAGTGTATTGACCGATAATCTCAATGTCCGGATGAAATTTTGCAGCTTTGATGTATTCATCGTGTGTCAGTAATCGTCCCATTTGGAAATCTCCTTATTATTTGTATTATTCTTTATTTATATTATAACGCACTTGGAACGAAATAATAATTACCATTTCGGAATAAAATTTTTATTCCGAATCATCATGCGTCGATACTGATAATCATAAATATCTAACCTCCCGTGAACCAACTCCTTTTATTACAAACCGGACAAAATTCTATTATATCTTGCCTTATGTGTAACCACCACGTCAAATTCGCACAAATGTGCATAGTTGTACAAATCGTGCACGCTATAATAATTGCATAATAAAGCAAAAAATCAATGCACTATCCGAGCCATTTGTGCCTGGATAGTGCATTTTTGTTTATATGGATTTACCTATATTTATCATTTTTTCCATAGCATTACTGCTATTTTTAAGATCATCTTTTCCATAAGCACTGAATGTCTTGTCGAACATAATTTCCCAGTTGAGATAGTCCGCAATACATTTAAACTGTTTGCTTATCAGCTCGTACTGCATATCGCCTGTAGGAGCGGCTCCAACCGTGATTAATCCTACCTTTTTGCCCTTTAACAGCATACCCTTACAGTAGCATTTGTCTATCACAAGCTTCAATTGAGCCGTCATTCCCCACCAGTATACCGGCGTCGCAAACACTATCATATCCGCATTTACCAGCTTATCTACCGTGGCATTTGTATCATCTTTTGCTATACAGCCGTTCTGACACTGACAGACGCCACAGCCCTTGCATCCGCTTATATTCAGCTTGTCCGCTACAATGATTTCTGTTTTGTGTTTGCCGTCAATACCCTTCACAAAGCCATTTATAGCCGCTTCGGTATTGCCGTGCCTTGCGCTTCCGTTCACTATTGCAATCGTCATATTTTCACCTTTCTGTTATGTCGTCGGATACGCAAAACCGCCCTGTCCGTAAGGGCAGGGCGGCGTATCATACGTTATCCGTATCTATACTTTAATTACTTCTTGTCAGCGATAGCTGCCTGTGCAGAGTAGCCACGAAAAACGATTTTTTATTTATAATTTCCTGTTTCAAAATATTAAAGAAAATAATCTCTTTAAAATGTACCGGGGGAATTTCCCCCTCCTCGCAGAATGCGACAGCCGCATTGGATTTTCTGCCGTTCACCTTAACATCTGCCGTCTGTGTTCCCGTGCCGTCTAAATTCAGATACCACCTGTAATGAGTTTTGCTGTAAGGCGTAACTTTGGAAACAAACTTTTGATATATTTCACGGGGCAAGACCGGCTGTGAAAAATCAATCAGCTCATTCAGCGCCGCTTCAATTTTACTAAGCTCCAAACCCGCTTCGTCGCTTTCGGTCGGGCAATCGTCTTTTTCATATTCTGCGGTCAGCTGTGAAATTTTTTTGTCGATTTCTTCTTTCTTGTTCAAAAATTCCTCTTTTGTGATTTCGCCGTCGCTGCGCATATCCAAAAGATTATCCTTTTTGGATTTCAGTTTTTCGATATTTGCAAGCATAACCGATTTGTTTTGTCGAGGAGCTTTAATATCCGGTTTATAACATTCGTTGAGTATTTTACAGGCAAGCTTTATATCTTCGGCTCTTGTCCGCCATACCTGCTCCATAATCATTTTGCCCATCATTTCAAGTTTCCAATCGGGTATTTCGGTCTGGTCGCAGTAGCCGGTATCGTCCAATCCTGCGTCACGCCGTTTTTGAGCGGAGCCATTGTTCAACCTGTTATAGCAAAGGTATCCGTATGACCAAGGTGCGTTGTTATTTTTATGCCATCGGTTTCTGCGGAAGGACGCTCCGCATCGGCATTTCAATTTGGTTGCCCACAGGTCTTTTGTTTCGTTTTTGCCGTGATTCGGTTGTTTCTTCTTGCCGTCGGTAGAAACGCCTATTGTTTTTGTTACTCTCCGTTGCTTGATTTCCTGACACCGATACCATTCTTCCTCGGTTATAATAGGCTCATAATCGCTTTTTACGAGCATATATGTGGAAAAATCGTTATTAAGTATTCGCTTTTGTTCAAGATAGTTGTTGCTGTACGATTTTCCGTAAGCCTGGTAACCCATATATGTAGGGTTATTAACAATTCTCGTAATTACGCACGGTGACCACTTTACCAAGCCCGATGCATTTTTTCGTCCAAGCCGTGTGAGCTCGTTCGCAATTTTGGATGCGCCCATTTCGCCCTGTAAGTACATATCGAAAATCATTCGCACGGTTTCCGCCTGCTCGGGGTTTATCGTGTATGTGGATTTGGCTTTACGGTTATAACCCAAGATGTTCCCTCTGCCGTACACCATACCTTGCTGGCGGCTGATATGCTGTCCGGCTTTTACACGCTCCGAGGTTTTGCGGCTTTCCTCTTGTGCAAGGGTTGCCATAATTGTCAGTCGAAGTTCACCGTCTCCGTCCATTGTCCAAATATTATCCTCCACAAAATACACCTCAACGCCGATATTTTTCAGTTCTCTTGTGGTAACAAGAGTGTCAACGGTGTTTCTCGCAAATCGGCAGACCTCACGGGTTACAATCAAATCAAATTTTCCTTTCTTTGCGTCCTCTATCATTTGCAGAAATGCCGGTCGCTTTTTCGCCTGCGTTCCTGTTATTCCCTCGTCGATATATTTGTTCAGCACCTCCCAGTTGGGGTGATGTTTTGCTTGGTCATCGTACCATTCAATTTGATTTTCAAGAGCAGCCATCTGTGCTTCGTGTTCTGTTGACACACGGCCGTAAAAGACCATTTTGCGATGTCTGTTGCGGTCAAGAAAATCGTAAGGATTTCCGATTTTCGTGTTGTTTTTAAAAATTGTGTTTGTCATAAAAATTCCTCCTTGTGTTTTTAAGTATATTTGACATTAAGCCGCCTGTGAATTGTGCGGATTTTCGGATTTAACTTTTTCTCTCACGGTGTCAAGTGTGGCTTTGTTTATAAGCCCACGCTCATATAGAATTTCAATAAGCATAAACGCCGCATATAAGCTGTCGATTTTCTTATTCATTATCGCTCCTCCCTTCGGTTTCTTTCTCTCTGTCTCTGCCATTTTTCAAGCAGATTTATGATTGTTTTTTGCATATCAAGGCTTGTATAACTTTTCGGGAAATATTTGCGGATATCTTCGGTTTTGAATTTAACCTGTTCTTTCTGATTTGGCTTTTCTTCACTTAACACGGCAAATATCGTGTCTATGGACAGTCTGCCTTGTTCGCTGAATTTGCGCAGTCGCTGTGCCTGTGAAAGTGAGGGCGTGGCATCTGTGTATTCTATTTCTTCGGCTAACATCTTTTGTTCATTCTCGGGCAGATACGAAATCTCAACAGCCGGAGTAAAGGCTATCCTTTCTTCGTCAACGAGTTTCAGCAGTTCGGGTATTAAGTGCGTTAGACGGATATATCTTTGGACTTGTCTTGCACTGTCATTTACTGTTTCGGCTATCTGTTCATCTGTTCTTGACTTTGCGCCAACTTGGCACGAAGTTTTCCCCTGATGTTTCATCGCTTCAAGTTTCATCTTGTAAGCAAAAGCTTTTTCGCTTGGCAGTAAATGTTCTCTCTGTAAATTTGAATCCACCATTGCAATAACCGCTTCGTCTTTTGTCATATCTCTGACTATTGCCAGAACGGTTTGCATTCCCAATTCTTTACAAACTTCAACTCTCCTGTGACCGCTGATGATTTCATAAGTACCAGCGGAAAAAGAACGGACGATTATCGGCTCAAGCAATCCGTTTTCTTTTATGCTCTCTGTCAATTCTTCTTTTTCAATTCCGTCTCTTTTCTTAAACGGATGATTTTTAAATGGAATTAGTAAATCTATGTTGATGTTCTTTATTGTTTCCTGCATTTCAAATTCTCCTTGTCCAATATTTCAATTTTTTTAAGAGCGATACCTTTGCCGTTTTTCTCATAAATCAATCTCAAATTTGTACCGTTATCTATCTCATGAAAGCCGAGATAACTCTGCCACCAAAACACAGGCGTGATAATCTTTCTTCCGTCGCTTAACTGAAAGAAAAGACGCATCATATTTTTGCTTGCCTCTGCTCTCATTATCAGTTTTGCGAAGTATTCGCCCTCTTTGTCTATGAAATGATAATCGGTAGTTATGATGTGTTCCTCTCTCATTTCGTCTCTTGTGTATACTTTATTTGCTATCATATTTAAGTCCTTTCTTTTACGGCAGGTAAAAACTATATATTTATTTATATATTTATACGTTTACCTGCTATTTGAATTGTTTTGAACGGCGAGTGAAAATGATAGTTGCAACAACCGTTTTTCTGTATCAAAAAGGTGCCGAAAATATCAAAGTTTTTCTCTGTAAGCCGTTTTATTTTGAATTGAATATCTGTTATCCTTTTATCCCGAATCGTTGAAATCGTTGCCGTTTGGTAGCGATTTGACACTTCTTTTTGAGCAATACAAAGGACAATTGACAACGATTGCCCGAAAGCTTTGTTTACAGTCGTTCTGGCATTTACGGCACAAATCGTTGTATGTTCTTCTGCCTGTTTTGGGATTGATGAATAATGCCCATTCCTGTTTTAATTTCTTTGATAATCTTGCCATAGTAAAAACTCCTTTCACTCATTTGGACAAAGGGGGTCAAAATGCACACCCAAAATCGCCCGATTTCAAAAAAATTTTTATTACCCCTTCACTTGTTTGAACCGGGAAGCGAAAAAATGGGGGTATTTTGAAAAGAAAATTAAAAGTCCCTTCACTTGTTTGAAATGGGAAAGGATTCTTGGGGGGTGGTTTTGAAAAAATTTTGAAAAATTTTTGGAAAATAAAAAAATCTCCTCCCGATTCATCGAACCGAGAGGAGAAAATGGTATTATTTAATTCTGAAAATTATTAAAAATACAGATTTTGATTATATTACTTGGGAACAGCGTAAGTTGGATACTATTACTGATGTGAGAGACGGAACGCACGATTCACCACAATATGTAGAAACTGGACATCCATTTATTACATCCAAAAATGTTAAAGATGGATTTATCAATTATGAAGATATACAGTATGTTTCTGATAAAGATTATGAAGAAATAAACAAACGCTCGAAAGTTGATAAAAACGATATTCTAATGCCGAATACAGTTTTACAGCAGCATTTATATTCCGCTCCATTGTATGGGGTTTTCTATAATAACGGATTGTTCCAAAAGGCTTATCAGGCCCGAACAATCTGTTTGTGCGAGAAAACGCCTGAATAATGTTCTCATACAACAGCACCTTGTCCATATACAGTGTGTTTATCCACTTGGAGTCAAATCCGGTAAGCATTTGGTCAACAACAATGAGTAGGTCAATTTGTTTTTCAGGCTCATTCGCTATTCTTTCATAAGGTTTCTTATGTGCCAATCGTGCAGCAATATCCTTTTTCATTTTAGCGAATGTCGGAATGGTAAAGTCCTGACCATATCTTTCGTTATAGTCCTCTATTATCTCAACGAGACCGGCTTCCTTAAATGCAACGCCGCCGCCATTGTCGATGTTCGGGTCAAATAAAGCCGTAACCTTCAATTCAGGCTTCATTTCCTTTATCATACGATAGTAATTGATGGCTTCCGGTATGCTGCTTGTAGCGAAAATTGCGTGGAACTTACTGTTATGGCTCAAAGTTACCCAGTTTTCCAATATATCCTTTACAACGGTAGTAGTATGTTCTTCGGTTTGATATTGAACATTAGGAATATAATCTTCAATACCCTTGATATAGTCTCCTTTGCTGTCAAAATGTCCTACCATTCCAACCTGACCGGCATCCATATATTTATAGTACACCTTGCTTTTTATCGGGTCAGAAATCGCTTCTTCCTCAGTTTGTGCTTTCGCCTTTTCCAATGCGACAACCTTTCGCACATCTTTATCCTTAAAAGTCAACACCTTATATGGGTCAAAGCCAAGCACATTTTTATCACGGATTCCGTCTGCGATACTGTATCTGTGAAGTTCATTTCCGAACACTGTGGTTGTTGTGTTCTTTTTCTTTTGGTTTTCATCTTGAATTGGCGTTCCTGTAAAACCAAAGAAAATTGCTTTTGGGAATGTAGTCTTTATTGTGATTAACATATCCCCAAAAGTGGAGCGATGAGCTTCATCAACGATAAATACAATTCGCTTTCCATTTATGTATTCGATGTCACTTGCTTTCAGTCCACCTGCTTCATCTTTGATATTGCTCATCTTCTGAATAGATGTAACAATAAGCGTATCGGCAGGGTCGGTGCTTTTTAGTTTTGTTATTAGCACCCCTGTATTTTCCGTCGCCTGAACAGACTCGTTTTCATCGGCAAACCCACGATATTCTTTAAGCGACTGTGTTCCCAGCTCAATCCTATCCATCAAAAAGATTACCTTATCAGCGTCTTTGGAGCTGGCGATTAACTGAGCAGACTTGAAACTGGTCATTGTTTTGCCCGAACCGGTAGTATGCCATACATAACCGCCAAGCTGATTTCCGGCTTCCCACTTAGTTTTGGAAACCTTGTCGGAAATAGCACTTGCCGCAAAATACTGATAGCTTCGCATAACCTTGAGTACGCCATCAGAATCATCAGCAACAGTATAGAAGCCGATTAACTGATGAGCCATAGGAATGGAAAGCAGTGTTGAAGCCACCTTATCCCACTCATTTATCGGCTCGTTATTGTAATCTGCCCAGTGAAAATAGTAATCCGGGTTAAATTTGCCGTCCGGACCGGGATTTGCAAAATATACAGTCTCATTAGGTTCCATTGCAACAAAAATTTGCACCAGTGAGAATAAGCCGCTGAAAATCCCTTCTCCTGAGTATTTTTCTATTTGATGATATGCCTGACTTACCGGCACTCCGCTTTTCTTTAATTCGATATGGATAACAGGCATACCATTGATTAGCAACATCAAATCTCCACGACGGTCATTGAGAATTTTTGACTTAGTTGGGAACTTTGGCTGCTGTACAATTTGATAGCGGCTCTGACCGGCAGCGATTTCTCGGCGGTCATATATTTTCAAACTTACTTCTTTTCCAAAATGAAGTTTGTCATCAGGGTTATCCCTTATTACAGACACACTTTTGCCGTTGATAAAGCCATTTAGCTTTAGGGGTGTCCTTAAATTCTTTATTTGCTCCAAAATCTGCTGCATTTCGCCGTCTGTCAATGGATAATCGTTCAAACGGTCAATATCTCTGTTGTTTTCAAAAAGAATGTTTGCCCAGTTTTGAAGCAAATCCTGTTCAGAGTAGTTTTTAAGGACTTCTTTTTCCCATCCTTTTTCGGACAGAATTTTTATCAAAGCCTCTTCAAAATCCGACTCTTTATTAAAAATCATTTCGATTTCCTCCTTACTTTCAAAATTCGCCTATTTCACTCAAACAAACATCTTTTCAAGGCACGCTTTTTTGAGATTTTTCAGTTTTTCTAACTCACGCTGATGAAGGGTGATAAGGTTATCGAGGTTTTCAAAAAATGAACCTATTTGCTCTTGCTCTATGTCGGACGGCAAGGCAATTTCGAGGTTGCTTACTTGTTCCAAAGACAAATTTGGTTGTGCACCAATAGTCGGATTTTTCTTTATAAAATCTGCTACAGCCTTGCCTTTGAGATATGTTTTCACATATTTCAAGCAACCGCTTTTAAGACGAATGATAGCTAATGCTTGATTCGTATTTGCTGGCAAAATGCTTGATTTTACTGAAGTTACTCGACCAAGTGTGCCAGCGATTGAAAACAAAATATCGTTTTCTTTAAGCTGAGAACGACGCAAATACCCTTCGTGCTCCTCAGAAGTTATTTTTTGTGTTATGGTGATTTCACCTGATGAATTATCAATGCTTTCAATTTTTACAAAATTGACCGTACCCATATTACTTTTATCCAAAGGTGTTGTTCCTTTGGTTATAAGTGAAGACAGTTCCCCCAACTTACGCTGTTCCCAAGCGTCAGAAAATCCCTTAAAGCGGATTTCCGGAACATTTGAGCCATTTTTCGGAAACATTTTTTCAAGCATAGACTTTTTGACATTGGTCAATTTGTCATACTTACGCTGATGAAGGGTGATAAGGTGGTCTATCTTCTTGAAAAATGCTCCTATCGTTTGCTGTTCTCGAATAGTAGATGGTAACATCAAGTCCATAGCAGCCATCTGTTTGCCGGACACTTCGACGAATGTTGAACCAGCTCCAACCAACTCTCCGTATCGCTTTAATTCCTCTGTTCGAGAAAAAATGAAATATGTGTCAAGCTCATTTTTATGAGGAACAATAGACTGAAAACCTTGATTAGTACAGCCTTTTCGGGCTAAAATAGCGGTTTTTCCTATTCCTGCACGAGAAGTAAATAATACAGTTCCGGGCGGTAAAAGTTTTGCAGAGCTATTGTCATATCCTTGTTCAGTTATCTTTCTTTGACTTGTCTTAACATAGATTTGGTCTGCAATTTCAGCAGGAGCATACCAATCTATATTGCCGTCCCAATACTCAGGATTCTCCGTGCTTGGCGTTCCTCCGCCGATTATATCCGCTACATCTCCCAACTTACGCTGTTCCCAAGTGTCATCAAATCCTGCGAACCTAAGATGAGGTTTTGCAATTTTTTCAGTCATTTTGCACACCTCCCAGCATTTTTTTGAACTCACTAAGTCCGAGCATATCAAATTCGTTGCCTTCAAGCTCGTCAATCATTGCAGAAAGAGTATTTTCTGTTTCGGAAATCTGAGCTTCCACCTCGGCAAAGGTAGTCTCATATTTCTTTGTCAGTGCTTCAAGTTTTGATACCAGTTCATTTACTATACTATCCGGAAGTTTCATAAGGTTTTGGATAAGCGGAGTAATCCATTTGTCTTTTAAGAGGTCAATAACCTGTTCATCGGATAGACTTTCGATGGTCTCTTTTGTCTTACCTTCAAGAAGTCCTGCGTCTTTTTTTATTGCAGCCTTAAGCTCTTTTTCTTCTGTAGCCAGTACAGCCACCTTGCGGAGTTTTTCTTTTGTCTCAGGCTCAACGCTGTCGGATTTCAATGCTTTTTTGATTTCAGCATTAACAAACCCGTCCTCGCTTGCATAATCGCCTTCTTTTTCTTCCTCAGTAAGGGAATCGAACAATTCCTCATATTCTGAAGCGATTTCACTCAAGCGATTTTCTTTTGTTTTTAATGCAGCTCTATCATCCGCAAGGAGCGTATCCTGAATTAAATCAAACGGAATAATACGACCTACCCAGCCCTCCTGAACTTCTTGCTCTTTTCCGTCCTTTTTCTTGATGACCATATTGGGGTCAACTCTTTTTGTAGCTTCAAATCCTTCTGTTTGAATTATTTCTAAATCAACTGCGATTTTTGTCCAATCGTCATCAAGCAATTGATATGCTTCATACTTATCAACCAACGGAATATCTTTTAATCGCTCAAATATATCGGCAGAAAGAGTCGCTTCTGCCTTTGAAATATTCAAGGCGGTCATCTTTTCAATAAGTTCATCATACAAATACTCATCAAAGCCGCTGAATACATCACGATATTTATTCTCAAATGAGCAGACATCGGAGTGTTCTTTAATTGCTTTCTTAATGCTTTCTACTCTCAAATTGCAATAAGCAGAAGAAGTGTTTTCAAAAAGAGCCTTTCTCAGTTCCGGGAAAGCAATCCAATACTCTTTGAGTTCATCTATCTCAGAAAGAGGAAGTCCACCGAACATAGAAGCATAAATATCCCAAGACTCGGCAGCTTCTGACGAGTCAACATATCGTGGAATATTCAGGTTATAATCATTCTTTCTGATTTCATCTCTGCTGACAACCTTTGAGAATTTTTGTACGCTTTCTCGTTTCGTTACAACATCAACAATTCTCTTAATATCAGAAGCACGGAGCTTATTGTTCTTTCCCACCTTAATAAATCCTTTTGAAGCGTCAACGATAAGTATATCTGTGTTCGAACGTTTCTGCTTTAACACCATAATAATCGTAGGAATACCGGTTCCGAAGAATATATTCGCCGGCAATCCGATAATGGCGTCAATATGGTTCTGTTCAATAAGGTTTTTGCGAATTTCTCCTTCTTCACCGCCTCTGAATAAAACACCGTGAGGAAGTACAATAGTCATAATACCGTCGCTCTTAAGGTGGAAAAGGTCGTGCAATAAAAATGCGTAATCAGCTTTTCCTTTTGGCGCAAGTCCAAAACGAGCATATCGAGGGTCGGTCTCTTTATCTGTTGGATTCCAAGCCTGAGAATAAGGCGGATTTGAAACCACTGCGTCAACATACAACGGGTCATAAGTACCAATCGGGTCGTTTTCATCGAAATACGGCCAGTCGTCCTCCAAAGTATCTCCGTTGCGTGTAACGATGTTATCAGGCAGGATACCACGCATAACCAAGTTCATGCGGGTGAGGTTATATGTATTCTGCTTCAATTCCTGAGCATAGTATTTTATGTTGTTTTCATTATCAATAAACTTAGCAACGCTCTTACCAATATTGATAAGCAAAGAGCCTGAACCGCTTGTCGGGTCATAAATCTTTATTTCATTTCTGTCTTTTAAGTGGTCTGCGACGATTTCAGACATAAGGAGCGATACTTCGTGGGGCGTGTAGAACTCACCGGCTTTTTTACCGGCATTTGCCGCAAACATACTGATAAGATATTCATAGATAAAGCCAAGAACATCGTAATCCTGCTTGCCGTCCATAGGAATATCTTTAATCAAATGAATAAGGTCACTGATAGCCTTGGACTGAGAAGCAGAGCTGTCGCCCAGTTTTGACAGTCCTGTTTGAAGGGTATCAAATACTCCCTCAAATACTTTTTTGTGGGTTGTGTTAATCAAACGGCTAAAAGCAGAAAGAGCGTCACGAACATCTTGAACGCTAAAATCTCTGCCTTTGCTGAGCCAAGTGGAAAACAGGTTATCATAAGAGATAAAATAACCCAAGTTCTTTTGAACACTCTCGACTGTTTCCGAATCTTCCTCTGTCAAATCAGGAAGATACTCGTCAGTCCAATCATTTTCTTTAAGATATTTTACTTCCTTCTCAGATAGGAATTTATAAAAAATAAATCCTAAAATGTAGTCTTTATACTCATTCGCTTCTATTTTGGAACGCATTTTATTTGCGGATTCCCAAATCTTTGCTGCCAACTGTTGCTTGTTCATAATCTTCCTCCGATTATATCTATATAGTTATCTTAATTCTATCAAATGCTCTGTCCTATAAAACGGACTCAATTTTCTTCGTTAGGAAGAAAATCAATAATATCCTCCACCTTACAATCAAGTGCGGCACATACTTTACCAAGCACATCGGTAGTAACATTTTCATCTCTGCTCATTTTACTCATCGTGTAATGATTGATGCCGGCTAAAGCTTCTAAATCTTTTTTCTTCATATTCCTATCAATAAGGATATGCCATAGTTTTTTGTAACTAACTGCCATCTCTATTGCACCTCTTTCTTGGTTTAAGTGTAAGTATCATTAGTATAGCACAAAAATCAGAAAATTTCAATATAAGTACGATATTTGAAACAAAAGTGCGTACTGTCAAATTTGTATTTACTTGCGGAAGAATAGCCGTACAAGTAGATTTTTTATTATTCTTGGGAACAGCGTGAGTTGGGGGGAATATTCAAATATGAGCAACCACAAGCCTATATTGTTGAAAGCACAGAATATGATGATAAGAATGATATTCCTGTTTTGACGGCTGGACAAAGTTTTATTTTAGGTTACACAGATGAGCGTTTTGGAATAAAAGAAGCAAACGAAGAGAACCCAGTTATAATATTCGATGACTTCACAACATCATCACATTATGTAGATTTTCCTTTTAAAATCAAGAGTTCTGCGATGAAATTGCTTACTTTGAATAATCCAAAAGATGATATTCATTGCACTTTTAATGTGTTACAGAACATCGGTTATGTTCCAGTTAGCCACAAGCGCCATTGGATTTCAACTTTTACAAAATTCAATGTCCTTTTACCTAAAAGTTCAAGTGAACAGAAACAAATTGGCTCCTATTTCCGCAATCTCGACAACCTTATCACCCTTCATCAGCGTGAATGTATTTATTTGTTCTCTTGATAGTTTTATGTTAATACAAACACTCTGGTTCAGTGTGAAGCTAATAATGTATATATTATCAATATTTTCAGGTCTTAGGGTGTCACCCTAACGAGGTATTTGGGAGTGGGCTGCCCAAATACACTGCCGCTGAAAGCACGAGCGACAGCACCGTTTTGGACAACCTGTCCATAAATGGTCTGCTCGCTCAGTATGTGCAGAAGGCGGGCAGATTACCGTTTGGCTATCCAACCGGTCTGCTCGCTAAGATTGTACATACCTTTTTATCTGTTGCGGTATTGACATTCAAAAGTAAATATCAAACAAAAAATAAGCACGGACAACAGAGTGTTTCTGCAATCTGTGCTCAATTTTTATGCGTATCCGATATAGATTTCATACTGTGTATCGGATAATTTTTCTGCCCATATCCACACCGATGTACATCCCTCAACATTCTTGTATCTGTTCAATCTGCTTTCAATATCGATACTGATATTTTTGTTGTTTGTATTAGCGGATATAGGGTTATCCCAACATTTTGTAGCTGTTTCATCAAGAGTTAAACCTATACTTTGAGCGTGATTTTGTGCATAAGAAATCCAATAGGATATATCGAATCCTTCAATTTGTTCAAATGCTGTTGTGGCTTCCGAAACAGTATTTGTTGTGATTTCAGGCTCAGATTTTTCGCTGTTGGGTATTTCTTTTTGTGTATAAGTATCTTGCTTTGGCTCGTTATTTGCTGTTGTGGTTTGAGAAAAAATCGGCTCTTTTGACACCTTTTCTGTACCGGTTTCAGCGTCAGGCGGCTGTGTTATTTCTTCCGCAAATGTGCTTTTCTCAATTGTTTTGGTTTCTGTTTTCTCAGTTAATTCTTCCTCTTGCGTTGTATCAATTATAGCGTTAGTCGATGAACTTTCAACTGCTTTTTTGTCCGGCTCACTATGGGCAGTGCAACCTGCCGAAACAAAAATGAGAGTCAATATCATTGTGAATACTACGATTTTTCTCATACAAAAATCACCTCGCTATTCACAACTTCCATTGCTCTGTTGCGGATGTTATTCATCTTCCGCACCCATAGCATCGGGTTATCTGCTTTCAGTTTTTCCGCAACATTTTCTTTTTCGGCAAGCGATTTAACAAGCTGTGAAAACATTACTTGCGCTTGTTCTTCAATGTCCGCAAGGTAAGGGTACAGCCTTTCCGATGTGAGCAGATTGTAATATCTTATGCGATGATGTTGTTTAAGATACTGTCTGTGACGGGTTGCCCACACACCGATATGTAATTCATTCTGCTCTTTTGTTGCGATACAAGGCAGTTGATAATTGCCTTGTATTTCGTAGTTACAGCCGTTTTGTTCAAATAATGTGTTCATAATGAAACCTCCTTAATTTTGTTGATTTCATTATAACGAAAACACAATCTAAACACGAATGTGCAAAAAAAATCCGCCTACCGAATTATTCGATAGACGGATATTTTTTAGAAAATCACTTCAACCGTAATATCTTCCCATTGCGATTGGCGAAGATATTGACCGTTTGCATTACGAAAGGATTTTGCCTGTTCGTAGTTTATTGTGAAGCAGAAGTAAAAATTACTTCTCATCCCCGCTTCTAATAGCAGCCTGAGCTGCTGCAAGTCTTGCGATCGGTACACGGAAAGGTGAGCATGAAACGTATGTCAGACCGATCTTGTGGCAGAACTCAACAGATGAGGGATCACCGCCGTGTTCGCCGCAGATACCGATGTGCATATCGGGACGTGTAGCCTTACCGAGCTTGATAGCCATTTCCATCAGCTTGCCAACGCCTGTCTGGTCGAGCTTAGCGAAGGGATCGTTCTCGAAGATCTTAGCGTCATAGTAAGCGTTAAGGAACTTGCCTGCGTCATCACGAGAGAAGCCGTATGTCATCTGTGTAAGGTCGTTTGTACCGAAGCAGAAGAA